>Ga0164290_1000164_pt1 | contig 252728 bp, 249 predicted proteins | sample Micstemetagenome_FD_108782 | JGI IMG/M metagenome (GOLD analysis project Ga0164290, IMG submission 108782) | Contaminated culture microbial community from soil near Moab, Utah, USA - Microcoleus steenstrupii SON62 (Illumina Assembly) | ecosystem: Environmental > Terrestrial > Soil > Soil crust...
AAACCCGATCCCGGTGCGGTTGACTGCCGCCGGAACTGCGGGCTGTGGAAGGGCCCGCAGTTCCACCGCCAATCTAACCCGTTTCAGACAAACAATCCCGGCGACCGGAGGTCAGCCGGGATCTATTCTTCTCTCCGGTTACACGCCGAAAACGCCCCACGGTCGCAGAAAGAGTCAGCGCCAGCCCGCCAAGGTCAATCGATCCCGGCTGACCTCCGGTCGCCGGGATGACGTCGCGCGAGGGGCGAGCGCTGTCTTGAGAGAGGCCCCGGCGGTCAGTTCAGGGACATCCATCCGATGGATCGATTTCCGCCCGTTTTCTAATAACCCTTTGTTCCTGTTGGCCCGCCAAATTTTTCCATCCCCACCCCTTCAGCATGCCCGACACTACGTCCGGTCAAACGGGAGCCGGCGATGGGCTGGAGGGCGAAGGCGGGGAGGCAACAGGCGTTAAAGGCGCGGATCGTCATGCGCCTGTTCTCGATCGCCGACATGGCCGAACAGGCTGCTAGCCGGTCCTTCTGGGTCCGCTGGTGCGTGCTGTGGGCCGCCTGGCAGGCCAATACGCTGCTGAGCGCCTATGTCGAGGGCACGCTCCGCAGCTTCGCACGCAGACCCTGGACGCCCGTCCCGATGCCGGCGGGCTTCGGCAGCAATCCTTTCGATGCGGAGGACCTTGCCGATTCGCTCAGGGCATTCGGGCTCTACATGCAGGCCATCGCGGCGCAGCTGTGCCGCCTGTCGTTCCTGCATCGGGGACTGGCGTCAGACGCGGCCGGGAATGAGGGCGGCGCGATCCACGGCCTGGGCGCGCTCATCGAAAGGCTCGCCATATCCGCCGCCGTGCCGGTCGAACTGCACGACACGTCCTGAGGCGCGCCTGTCGTATCCTTATCGCAGTGCCATCGCATATGAGATCGACCTTCCCTCACACGGGGAGGACAATCGCGCGCGCCCGTCATTCCGGGGCCGCGCAGCGGAACCCGGAACCCAGAGCGCCGGGCATGCAAGCAGTTCATCGACCGTCGCGACCATGTCGGGGCGCGTAGATCAGGACAGTGCGCAGGCGGTGGCGCGCTGGATTCCGGGCTCCGCTGCGCGGACCCGGAATGACGGCGGTGAGATGCCGGCGCTCGCGCGCGTCGCTTCCGCCGCCCCAGATCCTCGACATCGTCCGAGCGACCCTTGCCGTGGATCGCGGGTCCCGCCCTATGTCCAGCGTGAAGTGCAGTGCAACTCCTCGAAAGCTTGCACCAAACCCCTCATCCGCCCTTCGGGCACCTGTGCCGGGGCGGGCCGCTTGTCTCGCCCGTCCTTCGGACCCCGTGAACGGGGAGAAGGGAAACGCCTCAGCTCGCCGCGAGCAGGCTCGCATTGCCGCCGGCGGCGGTGGTGTCGACGCAGACCGAGCGCTCGTGGGCATAGGCGGCCGGGTGGATCGTTTCGGCGATCAACGGCACGATCGGGCCGGGCTTCTCGGCAAGTATGCGCCTGATCTCCCGCGCGGTCGCTCCGGCGCGGGAATAGGCCACCGCGTCGACCGTGGTCGCCGCAAGTTCCCCCTGCATCAGCGTTCCATCCAGCACGTCGAGCGGCAGGCCTTTGCCGGTCAGCGGCTGGAGCGCTGCCGCCGCCTTCGGCGCGACGGCCACCACCGAATTGCCGGCCGCGAGCGCCTGCACCGTCTGCGCCAGGAGCGAATCGGTATCTGGTCCCAGGCACAGCACCTTTCCGCGCGGCACCAGCGTCAGCGTGTTCTGTTCGCCGGTCGGGCCCGGCAGGTCGACCGGACCGAACTCGATCGCGGCGGCCGCCGCGATTGCCTCGCCCGCCTTGCCGCGCAGGTGCTTGCGCAGCACCGCGATGCGGTCCGCCCTCGTCGACCAGTTGTCCATCCGCGCGTCGGGAAAGCGGCGCGGCAGCGCCACCGCTCCGGCCTGGCCGACATCGCCCGTCGCCACCGCCGAGCTGCGGAAGCGGCGCAGGTAATGCGGTCCGCCGGCCTTCGGGCCGGTGCCCGACAGGCCCTCGCCGCCGAACGGCTGCGAGCCCACCACCGCGCCGATCTGGTTGCGGTTCACATAGACATTGCCGGCATGGATCCGGTCGATGACCCGCTGCACGCGCGCCTCGATGCGGGTGTGCAGCCCGAAGGTCAGGCCGTAGCCCTTGGCGTTGATGTTCGCCGCCACGAGGTCGAGTTCCTCCGGCTCGAAGGTCGCGACATGCAGCACCGGCCCGAACACCTCGCGCTCCATTTCGGCGATGCCGTCGACGCGGAAGATGTGCGGTGCGACGAACAGCCCTTCGCCCGGCGCCTCCAGCTTGGCGACCAGCCGTCCCTTCGCCTCCATCGTCTCGCAGTAGGCCGAAATCGTGTCGCGCGCCTCGGCGTCGATCACCGGGCCGACGTCGGTCGGATAGAGCCACGGATCGCCGACCACCAGCGCCTTCATCGCGCCGGTCAGCATCTCCAGCACCTTGTCCTCGACATCCGACTGGACATAGAGGATGCGCAGCGCCGAGCAGCGCTGGCCGGCACTCTGGAAGGCCGAGGCCAGGATGTCGCGCACCGCCTGTTCGGGCAACGCGGTCGAGTCGACCACCATCGCGTTCAACCCGCCGGTCTCGGCGATCAGCATGGCGTCGGGCGCCGCCGTCTCGGCCAGCTGCCGCTCGATGATCCGGGCGACATCCGTCGACCCGGTGAAGCAGACGCCGGCAATACGCGGGTCCGCCGTCAGCGGCGCGCCGACGGACGGGCCATCGCCCGGCAAGAGCTGCAGCGCGTCTTCCGGCACGCCCGCCTGGTGCAGCAGTTCAACCGCGCGCGCCGCGATCAGCGGCGTCTGTTCCGCAGGCTTGGCGATCACCGCATTGCCTGTAACTAGTGCCGCTGCGACCTGGCCGGTGAAGATCGCCAGCGGGAAATTCCACGGCGAGATGCAGGCGATCACGCCGCGCGCGGCTGTCCCCACCTCCGCCTTCGCGGCCTCCGCCGCATAATAGCGCAGGAAGTCGACCGCCTCGCGCAATTCAGCCACGCCGTCGGCCAGCGTCTTGCCCGCCTCGCGGGCACAGAGCGCCAGGAACTCGGCCTCGTGCGCCTCGTAGAGATCGGCCGCGCGCAGCAGCGCCGCCGACCGTTCCGTCACCGGCGTCGCCGCCCAGGCCGGAAAGGCCCCGACCGCCCTGCCGACCGCCGCTTTCACCGCCTCCGCATCCGCCTCGCGCACCGTGCCGACGATGTCGTCCGGCTTCGCGGGGTTGACGATCGGCCGCTCGCGTCCGGCCACACCCGCCGTCCAGCGGTTCTTGTCGGAAAACTGTCCACGCCCGGCATGGATGGCCGACAATGCGATCGGGTCGTTGAGATCGTGTCCGATGGAGTTCCGGCGGCCAGGAAGGAAGATCTCGGACGGGAAAGGAATGAGTGGATTATGCGCGCTGCCCTGGTTCTCCACGATGTCGAACGGATCGCGCGCGATTGTCTCAGCGCTCACCTCCTCGTCGACGATCTGGTGCACGAAGGACGAGTTGGCGCCGTTCTCCAAGAGCCGCCGCACCAGATAGGCGAGCAGGTCCTGGTGCGCGCCCACCGGCGCATAGATGCGGCAGCGCGTGCCCTCGCTCGCGCGCACCGCCTCGTGCAGTGCCTCACCCATGCCGTGCAGGCGCTGGAACTCGAAGGCGGACCTGTCGGGCGCCATCGACAGGATCGCGGCCACCGTATGTGCATTGTGGGTGGCGAACTGCGGATAGATGCGATCGGTCATGCCGATCAGCTTCTTGGCGCAGGCGATGTAAGAGACGTCGGTGTTGGCCTTGCGGGTGAACACCGGATAGCCGGCCAGACCCAGCGTCTGCGCCCGCTTGATCTCAGTGTCCCAGTAGGCGCCTTTGACCAGCCGGACCATGATGCGCCGGTCGAGCCGCTTCGACAGCGCGTAGAGCCAGTCGATGACATGCGGCGCGCGACGGCCGTAGGCCTGCACCACGACGCCGAAGCCGTCCCAGTCGGTCAGCTCCGGATCGGCCAGCACGCGTTCGATGACATCGAGCGACAGGTCGAGCCGGTCCGCCTCCTCGGCGTCGATGTTGAGGCCCATGCGGGCGTGCCGGGCAGCGATGCACAGCGACAGAAGTCGCTCGGTCATCACCGGCAGCATTGTCTGGCGCTGCGCCTGCTCGTAGCGCGGATGCAGCGCCGAAAGCTTGACCGAGATGCCGGAATTGTAGCGGATGTTGGTGCCGCTCGAGCCGCTGTTGAGCGAGGAGATCGCATCGGCATAGGCGCGAAGATAACGCAGCGCGTCGGCTTCGGTCCGCGCCGCCTCGCCCAACATGTCGAACGAATAGAGATAACCCTTCTTCGTGTAGGACTTGCCGCGCCGTACCGCCTCCTCGATGGTGCGGCCGAGCACGAACTGCTCGCCCATCTCGCGCATCGCCGCCGACACGGCGGTGCGGATCACCGGCTCGCCCAGCCGGCGCACCATGCCGCGCAGGGTGCGCTCGATGCCGCCCTCGCCCTCGTCCAGCACGCGGCCGGTCAGCGCCAGCGCCCAGGTCGAGGCGTTGACGAAGATCGAACTCGATTCGCCCGAATGCGCCGACCAGTCGTGCGGCGCGATCTTGTCCTGGATCAGGTCGTCCATCGTCTCGGCGTCCGGCACGCGCAGCAGCGCCTCGGCCAGGCACATCAGCGCCACGCCCTCCTTGGTGGAGAGCCCGTATTCGGACAGGAACACCTCCATCAGCTTCGGGTCGGCCGAGGCGCGCACGGCCTCCACCAGCTTGACCGCGCGGGCGGAAATCGCCGCGCGCTGCTCCCGGCTCAGTGCCGCCTCCTCCACCAGCGCCGTCAGCGCCGCGTCCTCCTCCACGAGATAGGTTTCGCGCAAGGTGTCGCGGATGGATGCGAGCGTCGGCATCGATGGTCAGGCCCCGGATGGAATGGTCGCGCGAGGATAGCATGGCGCAAAATCGGCGCCGGTCCAAACATCTTGACGCGGCAGGCCGAACGCACCGATCTTGTGACCTATTCCGCCATGAAAGAGCCGCAAGCATGGAAACGACAGACCATCTGGACCGCATCGACCGCAACATCATCTCGGCCCTCTCCGCGGACGGACGCCTGTCGATGGCCGCTCTCGGCGCCAAGGTCGGCCTGTCGAAGACGCCGGTGCAGGCGCGGGTGCGAAAACTGGAGGACAACGGCTACATCCGAGGCTACCAGGCGATCGTCGACCGGGAGAAGATGGGCGAGGGCCATGTCGCCTTCGTACAGGTCAAATTATCGGACACCCGCTCCGACGCGCTCGATGCCTTCAACCGCGCCGTCCGCCTCGTGCCGGAGATCGAGCAGTGCCACATGATCGCGGCCAACTTCGACTACCTGCTCAAGGTGCGCACTCGCGACATCGGCGCCTACCGGCGCGTGCTGGGCGAGCGCATCTCCGCCCTGCCCCATGTGGCGCAGACCTCGACCTATGTCGCGATGGAAACGGTGAAGGACCGATGAGTGTTCAGGCGAAGTGGCTGAAGGCCCAGATGACGCCCGATCCGTGAATGAAGACCACGGCCACCAGGGCTGCGGCGAGCGCCACTCGTCCTCTTCGGTCGAGCGGTACGAGGGCATGGCGGGGCTTCACCGCATTGCCCGAGGTCATCAGGCTGAGCGCGGCGAAGACCGCGCCCGCGATGAGCACGATCATCGACGAGAACCCCGCCAGCCAGCCGACGCCGAGAAACAGCCCGAACAGCGCGAATGAACTCGCAGCAAGCGGCAGGCCTGGCGGACAGATCTGCCGCAGCACCTGGCCGCCGTCGAACTTCCAAACCGGAACGAGGTTGGCGAGGTTGAACAGCGCGATGCAGCCGACGAGCGCGGCCATGAAGTTGCCGCCGTGGACATTGCCGCTCGCCGCCGCGAACACGCCCGCCTGCACCAGCGGCGGCACGAGGAAGGCGGAGAAGCCCGCGCCCATCAGTGCCACGAAGGCGACCTCGAAATGACTGTTGTAGGGCCGGCCGCCGATCGCGATGCCGCCCAGCAGCGGAATGAAGATCATCCGCGTGCGCCGGTGGCCGGCGACGCGGAAGGCGGCCATGTGGCCGAGTTCGTGCAGCGCCACCACCACGGTGATCATCACCGCGAAGGCCAGTCCGCCGACCGTGAAGCCGGTCAGCGACCACAGGATCATCACCGAGGCCGCCGCCATCGCGACCTGCGTCAGCGGATGCTCGAACATGCCGCCGCGGCGATACTCGCCCGTCTCTGCCCAGCGCTTCAGCTTGGCCATCATGCGGCGCAGCGCGAAGGAGCGGAAGACGAGGAACGCAGCGCCCCGATACGAATCGGTCTGGCTGATCGTCACGCGAACACCCTCGCCTTCCGGTTCGAGCACGACCCGTTGCGAAAACGTCGCCCAGAAGCCAGCGTCGAGCGAACTGTCCTCCACGACGCGCATCGCGAAGGCCTGGCCCGGAACCACGTTCGAAAGCTCCTCGACGCGGTGGATCGGCTGGCCGTCGCGTCCTTCCCAGTCGGTGACGAGGCGCACCCGATCGGGCTGCCCTTCGATCGCCTCGGCCGAGGCGATCTCGCCGGACCAACCGGCCTGATCGCCCAGCGGATAAACCGCGTTCCACACTCGCGCGGCCGGAGCCTTGATGCGCACGCTCCGGCTGACCGTGCGGATGCCGAGCGGCGCCGCGATCAGCAGGAAAATCAGCCCGAGATTGACGACGATCAGCGCCGTGGCCGTCCAGCCTGCCATCGAATGCATCCCTGTTTCGGCGGGACGCTACGGCAAGATGTGGAAGAAACGTTTAAGCGGGAGCGCGGCCCCGGCGGCGATCACGCAGCTTTGAAGCTTGGATCAGAACGCGCCAATCCACATTGCGAGCGAGACCAAAAAGGTGCTGACGGAAACCAGCGCGACGACGTCCTGGATCATGTCGGTCATGGAAGATTCTCCTCAAATCCGTTTATGTTTTTATTTTGTTCCACTTATGTTCATGCGTCAACGACAAAAAGCCCGCCGGAGCGGGCAGACGTTGCGTCATGGTTAATGTCGGAGGATGAGGCGGCCGATCAGAGCGGAACGATCTTGCCGCCGGAGAGCGTGACACGGCGGTCCATACGGGCGGCGAGGTCGTGATTGTGGGTCGCGATCAGCGCCGCCAGCCCCGACTGCCGCACCAGCGCCTCCAGCGCCTCGAAGACATAGACCGCGGTGTCGGGATCGAGATTGCCGGTCGGCTCGTCCGCAAGCAGCAGCGAAGGGGCATTGGCGACCGCGCGCGCGATCGCGACGCGCTGCTGCTCGCCGCCGGAAAGTTCGGATGGGCGATGCTGCGCGCGGGGGCCGACGCGCATGTAGTCGAGGAGCTGAGCGGCGCGGCGGGCAGCCTCCGTGCGATCCAGGCCGCGCACCATCTGCGGCATCATCACGTTTTCCAGCGCCGTGAACTCGGGCAGGAGATGATGAAACTGGTAGACGAAGCCGACCTCGTTGCGGCGGATCGCGGTCCGCTCGTCGTCGCCCAGGGCGCCGCAGGCGCGGCCGTTGAGGACGACGTCTCCCGCATTCGGCCGCTCGAGCAGGCCCGCCAGATGCAGGAGCGTCGACTTGCCGGCACCTGAGGGAGCGACCAGCGCGACCATCTCTCCGCTCGACAGCGAGAAATCGGCGTCGGCCAGAATCGCCAGGTGCTCTTCGCCCTGGTCGTAGTGGCGCTGCACCGCCTTGAGTTCGAGAACCGTGCTCATTCGTAGCGCAACGCCTCGACGGGATCGATGCGGGCGGCGCGCCAGGCGGGGAAGATCGTCGCCAGGAAAGACAGCGCCAGCGCCATCACCACCACCGACACCGTCTCGCTCATGTTGATCTCGGCCGGCAGCTTCGACAGGAAATAGAGTTCCGGGTTGAAGATCGTCGTGCCGGAGATCCAGGAGAAGAACTGCCGGATCGATTCGACGTTTAGGCAGACGATGATGCCGAGGACGACGCCGGCCAGCGTGCCGGTCATGCCGATCGCCGCTCCGGTCATCATGAAGATGCGCATGACGGCGCCGCGTGTCGCACCCATGGTGCGCAGGATGGCGATGTCGCGGCCCTTGTCCTTCACCAGCATCACGAGGCCGGAGATGATGTTCAGCGCGGCGACCAGCACGATCAGCGTCAGGATCATGAACATGACGTTGCGCTCGACCTGCAGGGCCGAGAAGAAGGTCTGGTTCCGGAAGCGCCAGTCGGTGAGGTAGAGCTGGCGCTGTGCCGCCGCCTCGACAGGCTCTCTCAGTTCGTCGACCTTGTCGGGATCGTCGACGAAGATCTCGATCGTCTGCGCCACGCCTTCGGAGTTGAAGAAGAGCTGCGCCTCGGCCAGCGGCATGAAGACGATCAGCGAATCGTATTCCGACATGCCGATCTCGTAGATCGCGGTCACCGGATAGGCCTTCACCCGCGGATTGACGCCGAGCGGCGTCACATCGCCGTCGGGCGACACCAGTGTGATGGAATCGCCGAGGCCGAGGCCGAGATTCTCCGCCATGCGTGTGCCGATCGCGACACCCTCGCTCGCATCAAAGCCGTTCAGCTCGCCCTGGCGCACATTGCCGGCCACCAGCGGGATATTCTTCAGGTCGGCTTCACGGATGCCCTTCACCAGTGCGCCCGTGCCGTTGGTGCCCTGGCGCCCTTGCGCCAACACCTGGCCTTCCACCAGCGGCATCGCAAACTTCACGCCCGGCACGCCGGCGATGCGGGCGGCCACCTCGGCATAGTCGTCGAGCGGCCGGTCGATGGGCTGGAGGATCAGGTGGCCGTTGATGCCGAGGATGCGGGTGAGCAGTTCGGTGCGGAAGCCGTTCATCACCGCCATGACGATGATGAGCGTCGCCACACCCAGCATGATGCCGATGAAGGAGATCGAGGCGATGACCGAGATTACCGTCTCCTTGCGCTTCGAGCGGAGATAGCGCCAGGCGACCATGCGCTCGAACAGCGAGAACGGGCCGGCGCCCGCGGGCGTGGCCTTGCCGGCGCGCACAGGCTGCGAGGCGGCCGCCGCGTCCGTCATCACTCCGCTCCGAGCGATGCGAGCAAGGTCTCGACCGATTTCACATCACGCTCGCCGGTCGAGCGGCGCTTGACCTCGACCTCGCCGGCGGCCGCGCCACGCGGGCCGACGATCACCTGCCATGGCACACCGATCAGATCCGCGGTGGCGAACTTGCCGCCGGCCCTGGTGTCGGTGTCGTCATAGAGGACGTCGAGGCCGGCGGCCGTATGCGCCTCGTAGAGACGCTCGCACAGCCGGTCGCACTCGGCGTCGCCGGCCTTCATGTTGATGATCACCACGTCGAACGGCGCCACGCTTTCCGGCCAGATGATGCCGGCCTCGTCATGGCTCGCCTCGATGATCGCCGCGATCAGGCGCGTCGGGCCGATGCCGTAGGAGCCCATCGAGACGAAGTGTTCCTTGCCGTCGGGCCCCTGCACCTTGGCGCCCATCGGCTTTGAATACTTCTCGCCGAAATGGAAGATATGGCCGACCTCGATACCGCGCGCCGAAAGCCTTTCGTCCTCGGGAATCGCATCCCAGGCGGCTTCGTCATGCATCTCGTCGGTGGCGGCGTACGGCGTCGTCCAGTCCTTCACGATGCCGGCGATCTCGGCGTCGTTGCCGAAGTCGACAGTTTCGCCGGGCACGGCGAGGTCGAGGAACTCCTTGCGGCAGAACACCTGGCTCTCGCCGGTCTCGGCAAGGATGATGAACTCGTGCGAAAGATCGCCGCCGATCGGACCGGTGTCGGCGCGCATAGGGATCGCCTTCAGGCCCATGCGGGTGAAGGTGCGCAGATAGGCGACGAACATGCGGTTGTAGGCTGCGCGCGCGCCTTCATAATCGATGTCGAAGGAATAGGCGTCCTTCATCAGGAACTCGCGCCCGCGCATCACGCCGAAGCGCGGGCGCACCTCGTCGCGGAATTTCCACTGGATATGGTAGAGATTGAGCGGCAGGTCCTTGTACGACTTGACGTAGGCGCGGAAGATCTCCGTCACCATTTCCTCGTTGGTCGGCCCGTAGAGGAGGTCGCGCTCCTGGCGATCCTTGATGCGCAGCATCTCCTTGCCGTAGTCGTTGTAGCGGCCGCTTTCCTTCCACAGCTCCGCCGACTGGATCGTCGGCATCAGGATTTCGAGCGCACCGGCGCGGTCCTGCTCCTCGCGGATGATGCGGCACACCTTGTCCAGCACGCGCTTGCCGAGCGGCAGCATGGTGAACGAGCCCTGCCCCTGTTGCCGGATCATGCCCGCCCTGAGCATCAGCCGGTGCGAGACGATCTCTGCCTCGCGCGGATTTTCTTTGAGGATCGGCAGGAAGTAGCGCGACAGACGCATCATCTATTCCGTGAGGGAGGACGCCCGGACGGAATCGAACGGCATCCGGGCTGGATTTGCGCGGGCTTCATAGCGATTTCAAGGCGAAATGAAAACCCGCCCGCATCCGGCCTGAACCAGCCCCTGCCTTTTTGATCATTTAGTCGGCAGCACATGCGACTTCATTGTGCAGCGCACCACATCAATGCCGGTTTCACAGCAAAATTCTTCGTGACAAGCATGTGAAATTTGGTCTAGGGTTCCCGCCATAATCAGATGGGCGAAGCAAATTTGCCCCTTCACGCGGTCAAAGTCTTGGGAGGATGCGATCTAGGCGCGATTTTCCGCTGCCGCCGGCCACCGGAAACAGATCGGACGCGTTAATCTGCAAGGCCTTCGGGCCTTGCTTTTTTTTTGGGCAGTCGTGCTGACATATGCCGTGACGGCAACGCGCGAGCCGCATTGAACCGCGACCGGCCCGGCCCTACTCTCGGCATTGGAAAACCACCCGCTCCTCGGCCTCGCATGACCAATCCAACTTCAAGGCACCCGCTGCTCCTCGGCATCGGCGGCGCGCATATCGACCGGCGCGGACAGGTCTCCGGAATCTACGTGCCGGGCGCCTCCAATCCGGGAACGATACGCGAAGATGTCGGCGGCGTGGTCTTCAACGCGCTGCGCACCGCGCGCCGCCGGGGCGTGGCCTGCGCGCTTATCTCGCTGCGCGGCGGAGACACAGGCGGCGAGCGCGTGGCGCGCGAGATCGCGGAGGCCGGCATCGAAGACCGTTCCGCCGTGTTCCTGGACCGTGTAACGGCGAGCTATACGGCGCTGATCGACCGCGACGGCGAGCTGATCGCGGGCTTCGCCGACATGGGGCTCTACGATCTCTTCCCGCGCCAGCTGCGTCGTTCCGCGTGCCGCGAAGCGATCGCCGGCGCGGACGCCATTCTGTGCGACGCCAATCTGCCCGCAGCGGCGCTGGAGATGGTCGCCGAGACCGCTGCAAACAAGCCGCTCCACGCGATAGGCATCTCGCCGGCGAAAGTGGTGCGGCTTGCGGGCATGCTCGACAGGGTCGACTGCCTGTTCATGAACCGCAAGGAAGCCAACGCACTGCTCGGGCAGGAGGCGGACGCCGCAGCCGATCCGGTCGTGCCGCTGCGGGCCCAGGGCCTGCGCGGCGCGGTCATCACCGACGGCGCAGGGGCGGTGACGATCTTCGACGCGGAGGGCAATGCAACCATTGCCCCGCCCGCGCCGCGCCATATCGCCGACGTCACCGGCGCAGGAGATGCGCTGGCGGGCGCCACCGTGGCGGCGCTGACGCGTGGCCTGGCGCTCGCGGATGCCGCCCGCGAAGGCCTGGCGGCGGCGATGCTGGCGCTCGAATCGCCGCTGGCGGTGCCCGCTTTCGACACCGCCGCGTTCGCGCAGGCGCTCGCCCTTGTGCCGGCGCCCGTCAGGGTGGCATGAGGCGGACAAGGAGACAGCCATGCTGAACGACACCCATATCGACATCCATCCGGAGGTGAGCCACGCCCTGCGACGCGGCGGCGCGGTGGTGGCGCTGGAAAGCACGATCATCACCCATGGCATGCCCTATCCCGCCAACAACGACATGGCGGCCAAGGTGGAGGCGATCGTTGCCGAGGACGGCGCGGTGCCCGCCACGATCGCCGTCATGGGCGGCCGTCTCAAGATCGGCCTGTCGGACGGCGAGCGGGCCGCCCTCGCCACGACGCCCGGCGCAATGAAGCTATCGCGCGCGGACCTGCCTTTCGCCATCTCCGAGGGCCGCACCGGGGGCACCACGGTCGCGGCGACCATGATCGCCGCGCATCTCGCCGGCATCCGCGTCTTCGCCACCGGCGGCATCGGCGGCGTGCACAAGGGAGCGGAGCTGAGCTTCGACGTCTCGGCCGACCTCGACGAACTGGCCCGCACGCCGGTCATCGTCGTCTCGGCCGGCGCCAAGGCGATCCTTGATATTCCGAAGACGCTCGAAGTGCTGGAAACGCGCGGCGTGCCTGTGGTCGGCTACGGAGCGGACGTGATGCCGGCCTTCTGGTCGCGGCATTCCGACTTTCCCGCCCCGCTGCGGCTCGACAGCGCCGAGGCGATCGCCCGCTTCCAGCGCACGCGGGAAGAGCTCGGCTTTCCCGGTGGCATGCTGATCGCCAATCCTGTGCCGGAGCTGGACGAGATCCCCGCCGCGCGGATGCGGGGCTATATCGATGCCGCGCAGAACGCCGCAGACGAAAACGGCGTCAGCGGCAAAGCCGTGACGCCGTTCCTGTTGCAGAAGATCCTCGAACTCTCGGACGGCGCGAGCCTGAAGACCAATATCGCGCTGGTCGAGAACAATGCCCGGCTGGCGGCGAAGATCGCTAAAGCTCTCGCCGCCTGAGCTTCACGCCGATCAGGTGATCGGCGCGAGCTGGATCTCGACGCGGCGGTTCTGCGCGCGGCCGGATTCGGTGGAGTTGGACGCGATCGGCTGCGTCTCGCCGAAGCCCAGCACCGAGAAGCGGCGGGGATCGTTGCCCTGCGAGGTCAGGTAGTTCGCGACCGAAAGCGCGCGACGCTCGGACAGGCGGTAGTTGTAATTGTCGTCGCCGGTCGAATCGGTGTGGCCGTTCACGTCGACGAGCGTGCGGTTGTATTTCTTCAGCACCAGCGAGACCGCGTTCAGCGTCGGGTAGAAGCCGGCGTTGATCTGGTCCTGGTCGGTGGCGAAGGTGATGTTCGACGGCATGATCAGCGACAGGTTGTTGCCGTTGCGCACGACGCCGACGCCCGTGCCCTGCAGCGTCCGGCGCAGCTCGGCCTCCTGCTGGTCCATGTAGCTGCCGATGGCGCCGCCGGTCAGCGCGCCGAGGCCGGCGCCGATCAGCACGGCGTTGCGCTGCGCGCGCGGCGAACCGCCGACTGCGAGGCCCGCGAGCGCGCCGACGCCGGCGCCGAGAAGCGCTCCGCCCGCCGTATTCGAGATCTTCTGCTCGCCCGTATAGGGGTCGGTGGTGCAGGCGCTGGCAAACAGCGCCACGGTGAAGGCCGCGACGATCCTGGTCTTCATGAATTCCCTCTCCTTACTCTTCCGCATCCGGCGGATTCAGTCCCTTGTGGGGCGACTTGTAGCACGGATTGCGGCGGAATATGGAAGGAGGCAATCATCGCCCGCCCGGAAAGGTGGAAAACTCACCCCGAATGGCGGAGATTTCCGGCGGTCAGGTCCGCGGCTTCAGGTTCTCCGGATCGTAGAGCGGCTCGTAGCCGACGCCGGCGACCTTCACCGGATAGCGCTCGCCGAAATACTCGATCTCGAAATCGTTGCCTTTCACCGCCTTGTCGTGCGGCAGGTAGGCCAGCATGATCGTCTTGCCGATCGTGGGGCCATAGGCCATCGAGGTGGTGAAGGAGCGGCGCCCCAGCGAATCGACCAGCGTCTCGCCGGTCGCCGGATCGAGGATCGGGCTGGTGCCGACCGGATAGCGCGCCACGCCCTTCGAATCGACATTGCTCTCGAGCGTCAGCGTGCAGAGCGTTGCCGGCTGGTGCGGCCGGGCACGGTGCTCGAGATGCTTCGCCTTGCCGCGGAAATCGGCTTCCTTGACCTTCGGACGTTGAAGATCAGCTTCCAACAGGTTGTATTCGGTCAACAAATCCGCATTCTGCAGCCGCAGGCTCTTTTCCATGCGGCGGCTGTTGGCATAGGTCTCGACGCCGAAAGCCATCACGCCCGTCGAGCGCAGCGCGTCCCACACGGCGAGCCCGTCCTCGTAGCGCATGTGCAGCTCCCACCCCTGTTCGCCGACATAGGAGATGCGGAAAGCAGTGACGTCCTTGCCGCCGATACGGACCGGCTTGATCGCCGCGAAGGGGAAGTTCTCCGGGTCGAGGCCGGCCGGATTCTCAACCACCTTCTTCAGCGTCGTGCGGGCGTTGGGTCCCCAGATGCCGATGGTGACGAACTTCTCCGACACGTCGGTGATCGTAACATCCAGCCCACGGTCCTCGGCGATGCGGCGCATGTAGTGGAAGTCGCGCGGGCCGGCGTCGGCGCCGTTCACCAGGCGGCAGCGGTCGGCCATGCGGAAGACGGTGAAGTCGGCGCGCACCATGCCCTCGTCGTCGAGGAAGTGGGTGTAGATGCCCTTGCCGATGTTGGCGTCGCCGCCGATCTTTGCTGCGCACAACCATTCGAGCAGCTCGACATGGTCGGGTCCTTCGATGTCCACCATGTGGAAATGCGACAGGTTGACGATGCCGCAATCCTCGCTCATCGCGAGGTGCTCGGCGTTGGAGACGCGCCAGAAGTGCCGGCTGTCCCACTCGTTCTCGCGGACGGGAACGCGGTTGCCGTATTTTTCCAGCAGATGCTCGTTGGCGGCGTAACCGTGTGCCCGCTCCCAGCCCCCGAGTTCCATGAAATAGCCGCCGAGTTCCTTCTCGCGCTCGTAGAAGGGCGAGCGCTTGATGTTGCGGCCCGTCGCATAGGGCTCGCGCGGATGGACCGCCGGGTTGTAGACCTTCTGCGCCGCCTCGCCGCAGCGGCCGGCGATGAAGTCCTCCTTCAGCTGATGCGGATAATAGCGCGAGTAGTCGATCTTGTTGTGGTCGATCTCGGTGCGCCCATCCGTCATCCAGTCGGCGACGAGCTTGGCCATGCCCGGCGCGTCCTTGACCCAGATGGCCACCGCATACCAGAGCCCCCTCACCTTCTGGCTCTCGCCGATCGACGGGCCGCCGTCGGCCGTGACCTGCAGCAGGCCGTTGAACGAGCGGCGCTCGTCATAGCCGAGCTCGCCCAGGATCGGCGTCAGTTCGATGGCGCGCTCCAGTGGCGCGATGATCTGCTCCATGTCGAGGTCACGCTGCGAGGGCGACAGCCGCGCCTGATCCTTCTCCAGCAGCTCGCGCGGGTGGACAAGGCGCGGATTGTGCTCCTCGTAGTAGCCCCATTCGATCATGCCGCCCTCGGCGGTCACCGGATCGCCGGTGTCGCGCATATAGGCCGAGTTGCCCTGGTCGCGCAGCAGCGGGAAGCCGATCTCCTTGCCGGTGCCTGCGAACTCCGTATACGGACCGAAGAAGGTCAGCGGATGGTCGATCGGCATCACCGGCAGGTCCTCGCCCGCCATCTCGGCGATCAGCCGCCCCCACAAGCCGGTGCAGACGACGACATAGTCGGCCATGATCGTGCCGCGGTCGGTGACGACACCCTTGATGCGGCCATCCTCGATCACGAGCGATTTCGCCGGCGTATTGGCAAACGCCTTCAGCTTGCCGGACTTCTCACCCATGTCGACCAGCTTGTGCGCCACCGTCTGCGAGCGCGGGATCACGAGCCCGGCATCCGGGTCCCACAGACCGCCCTGCACAACGCTCTCCTCGATAAGCGGGAACTTTTCCTTGATCTCGGCCGGCTCGACCAGCCGCGCCCGCGTGCCGAACGCCTTGGCCGAGGCGATCTTGCGCCTGATCTCATCCATGCGCGCATCGTCGCCGACGCGCGCCACCTCAAGCCCGCCGATCCGCTCGTAATGGCCAAGCTTCTCGTAGAAATCGATCGAATAGAGCGAGGTCCAGCACGAGAGAAAATCGTGGCTGGTCATGTAGCAGAAGTCCGACGCGTGTGCGGTCGAGCCGATGTCGGTGGGGATGCCCGACTTGTCGATGCCGACGATGTCCTCCCAGCCGCGCTCGATCAGGTGATGCGCGATCGACGCGCCGACGATGCCGCCGAGACCGATGATGACGACCTTCGCCTTGGTCGGAAACCCTGCCATGGGATTGCTGCTCCGAAATGGAATTTTCGCGGCAGACTATAGAGCGGCCGGACGGGAGTGCAGCCTGTTTGCGACATCGTCGAAACGCGGCGCGACCACCGGCAAATACTGGCGATCAGCGAAGCTCCCGCCGGTGATCATGAGACCACTGTCCGGATCGCGACATGAAGATCCAAGACATGCCTACAGACCCGTCAGCGTGCCTCGAACCGCGGCTTCCACGCGGCGGCAAGCACCAGCGCCATGCCGGAGATGAAGACGAAGTAGAACCGGTCGTCGGGCAGCGGGAAGGAGGCGAACTTGCCAAGCGTGCCGATGGCCAGCGCAAATGCCAGCGCATTGGCACGGTCGCCCTGCATCCTGCCGTATTTGTTGAGCAGCGCCCAGGCGGCCGTCATCAGCGCCAGCAGCGCCGGCCAGTCGTTGTTCTGCAGCGACACGACCATGCCCCGCGCATACCCCTTGGCAAAGGCGACCAGCGAGAAATCCGGATGGAAGTTGGCCATCGAGTTCTGGATCTGGACGCAGGAGAAGTAGAAATGCGCCCACCAGCCGGGATGCTCGCCATATTTCGAGACCACGCTGATCGCGATCATCGACGCGACGAAGGTGACCGCCATCGGCAGCCAACGCCAGGAGAACAGCACGGCCGCGATCAGCAGCGCGAAGATCAGGATGATGTTGTCGGGCCGCACGAATACCGAGGCGAACAGGAGCACCCCGGCCAGCCCGTCGCGTCCCCGCCACAGGCAATAGAGTGCCGCGGCCGACACCAGCGCGAGCAGCATGTCGGGCGTCACCGCCGTCGTCATGCGCGAATAGTCCGCGATGAGCAACATCGGCACCAGCATGAAGGCTGCCTGCAGCGCGTTCTCGCGCCACAGCCACCACAGGCCGATCAGGCCGAAGCCGATGCTGGGCAGCACGCTCAGCAGGATCGATGCGTTGACAAGGCCGGCCACCGGCTCCAGCGCACGCAACAGCCAGACATAGGCGACCTTCACGCGATACATCGACAGCTGCGACTGGAAGTCGGCCGGGTTTTCCCACTGATTCAGATTGTAGGGATTGGACTGCTTCAGCTTGAACTGCTGCTCTGGCGACGAGCCGGCGTCGATCTGCGCCCAGGTTTCCCGGTGCAGTTCCTGCGCATCCTGGACGCGATTTTCCAGCGCGGTCGCCACATAGGCGACCATGTCCCAGTTGTAGTCAGGCTTGAACGTCGCATAGGCGGCGATCGCGGCGACCGACAGCACCATGAAGAGCGCGGCGAGCCGGTCGAGCAATCCTCGACGCGACGCCGTCCGCACGACGGTTTCGCCCAGCCCCGTCCGCAACGCCCAGCCGATCAGCGTCCCCTGCTGCGCCCCTTGCATGCCCTTCGCTCCCCTGCCCCTGACTGTGACCCGATCGCCCCCGATCAGGTCACTTGGCTCTTCACGAAATCCTTCACGATCGAGATGATGCCGCGGCCAAGCAGCTTGTCGAGCGCATCGACGAAGATGTCGACATGCTCGCGCTGGCAGATCAGCGGCGGCTCGAGCCGGATGACGTTACGGTTGTATTCGGTGAAGGCTACGAGGCAGTCATAGTCGCGCAGCAGAAGCGCGCCGACGAAGCCAGACAGCGAGCCCTTCAGCTTGTCGTCGAGCATGCCGACCACCGGCCGCAGCACCATCGGCAGCGTCTGCGAGAAGTCCTGGAACTCCAGGCCGACCATCAGACCACGGCCGCGCACGTCCTTGATGATCTGCGGATACTTAGCCTTCAGCGCATTGAGGCGGTCGAGCAGGTAGTCGCCGACATCCGCCGCATTGTCGATCAGGCCCTCGTCGTAGAGCACGTTCAGCGCCTCGATCGAGGTGGCGCAGGCCTCGCCCATGCCGCCGAAGGTGGCCGGCGCATGGATCATCGCCGTCTTGGGCGTGCCGTAGGCCTTCATGAAGATGTCGCGCTTGGCAATCATTGCGCCCATCGCCGTCTTGCCGCCGCCGAGCGACTTTGCCAGCGCCGTGATGTCCGGCACGACATTGTAGTGCTCGAAGGCGTAGAAGCGTCCGGTGCGGCCATAACCGCACTGCACTTCGTCGGCGACCCAGATCACGCCATACTGGTCGCAGAGCGCGCGCAGCTTGGTCCAGAATTCGGGCGCCGCCTGGACGATGCCGCCGCCGCCCTGGATCGTCTCCAGCACGATGACGCCGATCTCCGGATCGGACTTGAAAGCGTTCTCGATCGCGTCGATGTCGCCGAACGGCACCTTGACCGTATTGCCGGTCAGCTTGAATTCGCCGCGGTAGAGCTGGCCATCGGTGATGGCCAGCACACCCTTGGTCTTTCCATGGAAGGAATTTTCCGCATAGACGATCTTGGGACGCTTCGGCCCGGCGGCGCGCTCGGCGAGCTTCACCGCCGCCTCCATCGCCTCGGAGCCCGAGGAGCCGAGGAAGACCATATCGAGATCGCCCGGCGAGCAGGCCGCCAGGTTGTGCGCGAAGGCCGCCTGGTACTGCGACATGAAGGCGATCGCGATCTCGTGCCGCTTCTCGTCTTGGAACTTCTTGCGGGCCTCGAGCAGGCGCGGATGGTTGTGGCCGAAGGCCAGCGAGCCGAAGCCGCCGAAGAAGTCGAGGATCTTGCGACCGTTCTGGTCGATGTAATACATCCCCTCGGCGCGCTCGACCTTGATTTTGTGGAAGCCCAGCAGCTTCATGAAATGCAGCTGGCCCGGGTTCTGGTGCGCCTTGAACAGGTCCGTCATCCGGGCCACGTCCATGGCCTTGGCTTCCTCCACCGAGATCAGCTTCGGCTTGCGGGTGGCGTTCGGCGTCAACGTCGGCGCATCGACAATCGCGCGGGTGTTCGTCGTCTCAGGCTTGGTCATCACGGTCATTGTCCGCCCCTTGATTCAATTCACTCGGCCGGCACGGAGTGCGCGGCGGCGACGGCCTTGCCGTCCTTCTTGGCTCTGTATTCGCGATAGGCCGCGATCAGCATGTCCTCGTCGCGGAACTGCGGCACCCAGCCGAGGTCGCGCTTGCCCTTCGACACGTCGAGCAGGCAGTCCTCGTCGGCGATCAGATACTGTTCCGGATCCATGATCGGCATGTTCATGGCGTCGAGCAGGTCGAGCGTGCGCTTGACCGCCCAGCCCGGCGTCGGGATCAGGATCGACTTCGAGCCGGCATGCTTGATGAGGTCGCCGAGCAGCTTGCGCACCGAAGGCGGATTGAGCGAGCCGAGATTGTAGGCCTCATTCGGCACCCCGGCCTTCCAGGCGGCGCGACAAGCTTCTGCGCAGTCGAACACCGAGATGAACTGGTACGGGTTCTTGCCCGAACCGATCATCGGCACCGGCAGGTTCAGGTCGATCAGCTTGAACAGCTTCTCCAGGATGCCGAGGCGGCCGGGGCCGATGATGAGACGCGGGCGGAACAGCGAGATGTTCATGCCCTTGTCGCGCCACACGGCGGCAAGTTCCTCGGTCTTCAGCTTCGACAGGCCGTATTCTCCGAGCGGGGCGACCGGATGGTCCTCCGTCATCGGATGGAACACGGTATGGCCGTAGATCATGTCGGTGGTGAAGTGCACCAGCTTTGGCGCGCCGGCAGCGGCCATCGCCTCGATGATGTTCTCTGTGCCGTGATAGTTCACTGGCCAGAAGAACTCGTGGCGCTTGGCCCGCACCTGGATCGGCGAGAGCATCTTGGCCGACAGGTTGTAGACCATGTCGTCCGGCTCGATGCCGACCGCGCGGACTTCATCCGGCTTGGTCACGTCGCAGCGCACGAAACGCACCTTGGCGTAGTGCGGCAGATCGCTCTTGACGATATCGGCGACGACGACCTCTTCGCCATCGGCCTGCAGCTTCGGAGCCAGGTGACGACCGACGAAACCGTCGCCGCCGAAGATGATGTGTCTCATTGGGTAAGCTCGCTGGACTGGACAGATTTGGGAGTCGACGGATCGGAGGTCTCGGCATGGCCGCTGCCGCCCTGGGCGATCAGTATCGTGCCGACGCAGATCGCCGCGATGCCGGCGATGCGGAAGCCGTTGAGATCCTCGCGGAAGACGAAGTAGGCAAACACGGCGACGGCCACGTAAGCCAGGCTGAGGAACGGATAGGCGAACGACAGCTCGACCTTCGACAGTACATAGAGATGCGACGCCATCGAGATGACGAAGGTGCAAAGGCCGAAGAAAACCCAGGGGCTGAACACGATCTGCAGGATCTTGATCACCGGGTTGGTGCCGGCGAATGAAATATCGCCCAGCGACATCATGCCCTGCTTCAGCATGAGCTGCGCCGCGGCGTTGGTCATCACCGTGAACAAGATGAAGCCTATGTATTTCATATGAATTCCTCGTCCTTACGCCAGACGTACCACACAGATGGAAACGAACTGGTGAACGACCCTTTCAAATTTTATCCAATGTGCCGGAATAACACGTAAGTCCCGTTATGGCACAGATATCCGCGCTACCCGAGCCTACTCCGCGGCTGACGCAAGGCTGGTGCCAGACGCGGAGAGAGCCAATGCCGTGCGGCGCCAGAAGTCCGAGACGAACGCCGCATCGCGCAACGCCTCGAATTCGCGCCAGCGCGGGAAGGACGCCGCGAACGTCGCCGCTCCCATCCGCGCATCCTTGTAAGGGTTGATCGCGCCGCCCGCCTCGATGGCGATCCGGTCGAGTTGGTCGAGCAGCGCGCGCGTCGACTTGCCCCGGTTCGGGAAATCGAGCGTCAGCGTATAGCCCGGCCGCGGGAAGGACAGCATGCCCGGCGACGGCAGGTCGCCGAACCGCTTCAGGACGGTGAGGAACGAGCCCTGCCCCGCCTTGCGCGCGGCGTCGAACAGCGCCGGGATCGCCTCGCGCGCCGTCGCGAACGGCACCACGCTCTGGTGCTGGAACAGGCCGCTTGGCCCGTACAGCCGGTTCCAGTCGCGCACGCCGTCGAGCGGGAAGAAGAAGCCCTGGTATCCCGACACCGCGACGTCGCGGCGGCGGCCCTTGGCCAGCCGATACGCCATGTTGAACGCCTTGAGGAACGGCCGGTTGAGCATGTTGAGCGGCGGCTGGAACGGCACGGCGAGCTTGCCGCCGGGCGGCAGGGCCTGACGCGAGCCCCCCTCGGCATGGTTGCCGGTGAGCAGCAGCCCCCTGCCCGCGCCACGGCCTCCTGCAAGCTGGTCGATCCAGGCGACGGCATACTCGTTCTTCGCATCAGCCTCCTCGGCCATGGCGAAGAATTCGCCCAGACTGCCGAACGGCTCGATCTTCTCGGCGACGTCCAGCGACGGGACCGGCATCAGCCGGATCGCGGCGCGCAGGATCATGCCGGTCATTCCCATGCCGCCCACTGTGGCGGCGAACAGCGGCGTGTTGTCCTGCGGGCTCAACCGGCGCACCTGGCCGTCGGACTGCATCAGGTCGAGCCAGAGCACATGCCGGCCGAACGTGCCGCGGCGGTGATGGTTCTTGCCGTGCACGTCGTTGGCGATCGCGCCGCCGAGCGTGATGAACTGGGTTCCTGGAACGACCGGCGGGAAGAAGCCCTGCGGCGCGCCGGCTGCGATGATCTCCGGCAAGAGGATGCCCGCCTCGGCCTCTAGGATACCGGTCTCGGTGTCGAAGGCGACGAGACGGTTCATCGAACGCATGTCGACGATCGTGCCCGACGAATTGAGGCAGGAATCGCCGTAGGAGCGCATATTGCCGACGGCCAGCATTGCGCCGGCCCTCTGGCGACCGTCCCGCAGCCGGCGAGCGGCCTCCGACGGCTCCATCAGGGCGCTTGCGGCAGGAAAGACCCGGCCGAAGGATTGGTGCTTCGCGGTCACTTGATCAGGACCGCGGCAAAGAGCAGCACGGCGCCGAAGGCGGCGACGAGCTGGCTCCGCCAGTCGCGGATGATGAAGACGATCGGGTCGTCGTGCATTTCGTCGCGGCGCGCGAGGATCCAGATGCGCATTGTCATGTACAGCACGATCGGCGCCAGCGGCCAGATCAGCGCCGGCTCCGTGTACTGTTCGCGGACGGCCGCGCTGTCGATGTAGAGCGCGAGAACGAGCGCGGACGAGAAAGCCGACGCCATGCCGGCCTGCGCCACGATATCCTGATCCTCCGACCTGTAGCCGCGGCCGGCGATGCGCTCGCCCGGCTTGATCACGGTCGTGCGCAGCTCGACATAGCGCTTCACCAGCGCCAGCGACAGGAAGAAGAAGATCGAGAAGGCCAGCAGCCAGAACGACACATCGGTGCCGGTCGCCGCAGCGCCCGCCAGGATGCGCATCGTGTAGAGGCCGGCAAGCGTCATCACGTCGATCAGGAGCATGCGCTTGAGCGACAGCGAATAGGCCGTGGTCGCCACGAGATAGCCTGCGAGCACCGCGCCGAATTCCCAAGGCAGGAACAGCGCCATGCCAACGCTGATCAGCAGCAGCACGGCCGCGCAGGCCAGGCCGAAGGGCATCGACAGGAGCCCGCTCGCGAACGGCCGGTTGCGCTTCGTCGCATGGCGGCGGTCGAGCGCGAGGTCGAAAAAGTCGTTGACGATGTAGATCGCCGACGCCGCCGACGAGAACGACACGAAGGCGATCGCGCAGGCGAGCAGCATGCTCGGATTGAAGTATTCGTGGCTCAGCACCATCGGAACGGCGATCAGCACGTTCTTCAGCCACTGATGCGCGCGCAGCATCTTGATGATGGTCTTCGCCGATGCCTTCGGCGTCTCGATCAGTTCGCCGCCGTTGCGGCGATGCCAGCTTGCCGCCGCTCGGTCGGGTGCCACGATCAGGGCGGTCCTGGCACGATCGAAAACGGCGAGGTCGTGCCTGCTGTTGCCGGCATAGTCGAAGCCGCCGTCACCGAAGGCATCTTCAAGGGCGGCGCATTTGCGCTTCGAGGTGAGGTTGCCGAGTCGGTCTGTCGCCAGGACCAGGTCAAACAGGCCGAGATGGTTGGCGATCGCGTCGGCGAACTTGCGCGGTGTCCCGGTCGCGAGCACGAGCCGGCGGCCGACGGCATGCTCCTCGCGCAGGCGGGCGAGCACTTCGGGCCGGTAAGGCAAGGAAGCGGGATCGATGTCGATGCGCTCGGCGATCTCGCACTTGAGACGCGCCGGTCCGCCCGACAGCGCCCAATAGATCGCCGCGAACAGATAGAGCGGGTTCTTGCGGATCAGCAGGAACAGACCTTCCCACAGAAGGTCGGTCGCAATCAGCGTGCCGTCAAGGTCGACGGCGAGCGGTATCGCCGTGTTGTCCGTCCTGGCATCCATGATCGGTTTACCCTGCATCCCTGTCCGCGTGCGTCCTTCGCGCGGTTGACCTGACCATAGCCGGGGCACGCTACGGAAAGCTGAATCGGGCCGGCCGTGAAAAGGCCGTGCGGATCGGAATTCGAGATTACTCTTAACGGAGCCTTGCCGCAAAACATAAAAGGCCGGGCGAACGCCCGGCCTCCAGGGAGACCAAACCGGATCGGCCGATGCTTAGCGAACGCGCATCTTGCCGCCGGAGATTTCCACCTGCTCGGTGCCGAGCAGCGTCTCACGCTCGCCCGAAAGCGAGACGAAGCAGCCGCTCGGGCAGAACTCGGCGCTCTCGCCGCCGGCCAGCGAAAGCTCCTGCTGGCTGCCGCCCTCGGTCACGACGACCGTGCGCGCCTCGCTGTCATTGTTCACGATGCTCGCGGCATTCCCCTGCGAAGTAAGCGCAACCAGCGCCGCGGTCATCACCAGAAACTTCTTCATTGCCTGAACCGGTGTTTCCACCGCCTTCTGCCCAATGCGAGGACGTTCTCGTCCTTTGCGAATGAGCTTATATGCAATCCAGCCTGAACGGCAACTGAACAGGCCATTCAGGTCTCGTCGTCGACATCGGTGTCGAGGTCTGGAGATGGGGAACGTCGGCGCCGTCGCCGCGAGGATGGCTTCGCGGCCACCTCCGCCGGTCGCGGACCTTCTTCCGCCGTTGCACTCAGCCCTTCCGGAGGCACGGTGGCACGGGCCAGGTCGTCCTGGCCGATGATCAGCGTGCGATGGGGATACGGAATCTCGACGGAATGTTCCGCAAATGCCTCGAGAATGGCGAAACGGATTTCGTTCTGCACCTTCACGCCGTTCGTCACATCCGACAGGAACACTCTTATTTCGAAATCCAGGGAAGACTCTCCGAAGCGCAGGAACGCAACGGAAGGCTCCGGATTCCTGAGGACCATCGGGTGAGCGGACGCGATTTCCAACAGGAGCGCGTGCACCTTGCGCGCGTCCGAGCCGTAGGCGACGCCGATTCCGATCTCTATACGGCCAAGCTTGTTCCTGTGCGTCCAGTTGCCGACGGCAGCGTTGATCAGCTCCGAATTGGGCATGATCACCGTCTGGCGCTGGAACGTCTCGATCTCGGTCGCGCGCACGCTGATCTTCTTCACCGTTCCCTGGACCGCGCCCGCCACCACCCAGTCGCCGACCTTGAACGGCCGCTCGGCGAGCAGGATCAGGCCCGAGACGAAGTTCGAGACGACGTTCTGCAGGCCGAAGCCGATGCCGAGCGACAGCGCGCCGGCGATGAGTGCGAGGTTCGACAGGTCAATGCCGGCGGCGGAGATGCCGATCAAGCCGGCGAGCGCCACGCCCGCATAGCCGACGGCCGTGCGGATCGAGTTCCGCACGCCCGCATCGACGCGGCCGCGCGTCATGACGGAATCATCCAGCCAGCCCTGGAACCAGCGCGTGGCAAAGAAGCCGATCGCAAAGATCAGGATGCCGGTGAAGATGCCGATCAGCGAGAACGACACCGTGCCGACGCGGATTTCGGTGGCGATCGAATAGGCCCAGGAGCGGATGTCGCCCCACTGGAAGCCCCATTGCAGCAGGATCAGCGGCAGGCCGACGAACAGGACGAAGATGTTGATGAGGATGCTGCTGGCGAGGCCGAGCTGGTCGAACGTCGCCTCCTCGATCCGCCACCTCTCACCGAGCCGTCGGCCGAGCGCGGTTCCGGCGAAAGCGCCCTCCTCCGACAACGCGCGACCGCTGAGCACGCCGATATACATCATGGCGAGGATCGCACCGGTGACGACGATCTGCTGCGAGACAAACTTGGCCATTCCGATATAGCCGAGCAGCGCCGCCAGCACCGTCGCCGCACCGACAATATAGAAGGCGATGCGCAGCACCATCGGCCAGGCCTTCGGTCTGCCCTCCGCGTCGGCGAAGGGCCTCACCGTCGCGATCAGGATGAGGAGGATGCCGACAATGACGGTGGCCAGCAGCGATTCTCCCACCGTGAGCGCGAGGGCCGCGCCGCGGATGCGGAAAATCTCGCTGAAAAGATAGTCGGCGCCGGTGGCGATCGACATCGCGGTGATCAGCCACACGAGCAGGCGCGCCGGGCGCGGCTCGATCTCGAGCAGCCGCCAGTTCGGCAACTTCGGCGACAGGACGGCATGTGAAAGCCGGTTCACGAACAGGATCAGCGCCAGGACGATGAACAGCGCGCGCAGCATCGCGCCGATGTCGCCGCGCAGAACGTCGAAATAGTCGAAGAAGAACCAGGTGCTCAGAAAGAACACCGCGATCGCGGCCGAGCGCAGGAAAGTCGACCAGAACGCCACCGACAGGCGGCTGATATAGGGCGGGTCGGGGTCGGTCGGGTCGGCATAGATCAGCCGGCCGAATAGGCGGCCGCCGCCGATCCTCAGCACCAGCGCGCCGGCCAGGGCGAAGAACGCGGCCGTGAGCACCGAGGACAGCTTGTACTGGACGACGAACTTCAGCCAGGACGACACCGTCATGTAGAGCCGCGACAGCTCGTCGGAGAAATCCTCGGCCACCTCGCCCAAAAGCGCGTAGTCGATCTCGTAGCGCTTCGACAGCGTGTTGGCGAAGAGGTCGCGCCGCATCTGCGAGACCTGTTCCATCAGCCGGTTCACCCGCAGCGAGGTCGCCTCCGCGTCGCCGATCAGTACGTTGATCTGGCTCTTCTCGCTCAGCAGCGCCTGTCGCTCGGTGGTGACCATCTCGGCTTCCGGCGGCTGCCCTTCCGCCGGCGGCGAACCCAGCGATTCGAGGCGGGCGTTGATTTCGCTGAGACGCGGACGGAACGCGACACCGGCCTTCAGGATATCCTTGTTGAGCGCGTCGAGCTCCAGCCGAAGATCGGCGAGCCGCGCATCGTCATTCGCATTCGCCTCGATTCGCTTCTCGATCTCCTCGGCCTTGCGGCTCAGGTCCTGGATCACCGTCTGCTGTGTCGCGACGATTTCGGGCACCGGCCCCTGCGCCGACGACGTGGCGACAAGCGCCACGGCCATCAGCAGCGCAAGGAGGAGAGCGGCCAGTTTGTGGAAGGGATTGGTGTTCAACGCGCTCGTGCCGTCGGATTCGTCCGCCCATCAATAGTGAGGCCAGCCGGACGCGGCAAGGCGTGAGGGCGGTCGCGTCGGCCTTTCGAAAAGCGATGGCGCTTTCCTCGCCTTCGTCGTTAAGACCGCTCTATACTGTGTCCTGGAATCTGCGAGGTGTCGGCATTCATGGCGGAATATTCGGTCTTTTCCCTGCTGCGGAATGCCTTTTCGGCGTCGCCCGACTGGAAGCCCGCCTGGCGCAAGCCGGATCCGAAGCCGGAATATGACGTGGTGATCGTCGGTGGCGGCGGGCACGGACTCTCGACCGCATACTATCTCGCCAAGGAGCACGGCATCACCAATGTCGCGGTGGTGGAGCGCGGCTGGCTTGGTCAGGGCAATATCGGCCGCAACACGACGATGATCCGGTCGAACTACCTCCTGCCCAAGAACCAGCATTTCTACGAGCATTCGATGAAGCTGTGGGAGAACCTCTCTCACGAGCTCAACTACAACGTCATGTTCTCGCAGCGCGGCTGCCTCAACCTCGCCAACTCGCCGGGACAACTCGACGATTTCGCCCGTCGCGGCAACGCCATGCGCCATGTGGGTATCGACGCCGAATTGATGACGCCGCTTGAGATCAAGTCGCTCGTGCCTGCGCTCGACCTCAACTTCGGCGGCCGCTTCCCGGTCTATGGCGGCCTGATGCAGCGTCGCGCCGGCACCGCCCGCCACGACGCCGTCGCCTGGGGTTATGCGCGGGGCGCCGATCGGCGCGGCGTCGACATGCTGGAAAACTGCGAAGTCACCGGCTTCCTGCGCGACGGCGACCGGATCATCGGCGTGCAGACGACGCGCGGCGAGATCCGTGCCAAGAAGGTCGCTGTCGCGGTCGCCGGCCACACCGGACAATTGATGAAGATGGCGGGCGTCGACCGGCTGCCGATCGAGAGCCACGTGCTGCAGGCCTTTGTCTCGGAAGGGCTGAAGCCGTTCATGGACACGGTCGTCACTTTCGGCGCCGGCCATCTCTACGTCACCCAGTCAGACAAGGGCGGCATGGTCTTCGGCGGCGACATCGACGGCTACAACACCTACGCGCAGCGCGGGAACCTGCCGATCGTCGAAGACGTGATGAGCGAGCTGGCTGCGATGTTCCCGGGCCTGTCCCGCGTGCGCCTGCTGCGCTCCTGGGGCGGCATCATGGACATGTCGATGGACGGCTCGCCGATCATCACCACCGGCCCGCTGCCCGGCATGTATCTCAACACCGGCTGGTGCTACGGCGGCTTCAAGGCGACACCGGCATCGGGCTGGTGCTTTGCCTGGACCATCGCCCGCGACGAGCCGCATCCCTACAACGCAGCCTACACCCTTGACCGCTTCCATCGCGGCCTCGTTATCGACGAGAAGGGTCAGGGCTCCACGCCAAGGCTGCATTGAGATGTCGCTGCCATGCTGATCACCTGCCCCTGTTGCGGCCCGCGCGACCTTTCCGAGTTCACCTACCAGGGCGATGCCAACCGCACGCGCCCCGATCTCGCCTCGACCGACCAGGCGGCGTGGAACGCCTACACCTATGACCGCGTCAACACGCTGGGCGACCATCAGGAGTTCTGGCAGCACTCCGGCGGCTGCCGCGCGCATCTGAAGGTGGTTCGCTCCACCCTCACCCACGCGATATCGTCCGTGACCTTCGCCCGCGACCACGGTGAGAAGAAATCCGCCGGCCGCCGCAAGCCGGGAGGCGCGAAATGAGCCCGCGCCGCGCCAATGCGTCTGGCCGCATCGATCGTTCGCGCTCGATCCGCTTCTCCTTCGACGGCCGCATCCACACCGGGCATCCCGGCGACACGCTCGCCTCGGCGTTGATGGCCGATGGCGTGACCGTCTTCGGCCGCTCGTTCAAATATCACCGTCCGCGCGGCCTGCTCACCGCCGGCGTCGACGAGCCCAACGCGCTGGTGACGCTTATCCGCGGTGATGTCCGCGAGCCGAACCTGCCGGCAACGCAGGTCGAGATCTACGACGGCCTCGAAGCCGTCTCGCAGAACCGCTTCCCGTCGCTCTTCTTCGACATCGGCGCGATCAACCAGCTCGGCGGCAGGCTGCTGGGCGCCGGCTTCTACTACAAGACCTTCATGGGTCCGGTGATCGGCCCGCTGAAAGGCACCCGTTTCTGGATGTTCTGCGAGCACTTCATCCGCCGCGCCGCGGGCCTCGGCCGCGCCGGGACGGCGAAGGATACTGCCCGCTACGAACGAATGAACGCCTTCTGCGACGTGCTCGTCGTTGGCTCGGGGCCTGCGGGCCTGAAGGCCGCGCGCGACGCTGCGGGCGATGGCCGCCGCGTGATCCTGATCGAGACGGATGCGCTGCTGGGCGGCTCGGCACGCTGGTCAGGCGGCCGGATCGAAGGCACGGAGGCCGCCGGATGGGTCGAGGAGACCGTATCGGGCCTCAGCGAACTGCCCAACGTCAGGCTCCTGTCGCGCACCACCGCCTGGGGCTACTACGACGGCAACACGATCGCGGCGACCGAACGCGTCACCGACCACAAGCGCGATACGGCCAAGGGCGAACCGCGCCAGCGCCATTGGGTTATCCGCGCGAAGACGGTCGTGCTCGCGACCGGCGCCTTCGAACGGCCGATCGTGTTTCCCGGCAACGACCGGCCGGGTGTCATGCTCGCCTCCGCCGCCGCGCGCTTCGCCGCCGATTTCGGCGTGCTGCCAGGTGAGCGGATCGCGGTCTTCGCCAACAATGACAGCGCCTACGCCAATGCCGCGCTGCTGCGCGAGGCGGGTGCAGCGATCGTCGCGATCGTCGACGTGCGCGCGGCGATCTCGGACGAGGCGCGCCGTCTCGCCGCGGACTGCGGCGGCGAACTGCTCACCGGCCACGCCGTTGTGGGCACTGAAGGCGGCAAGGCGCTTTCAGGCTTCAAGGTCCAGCGCTTCGATGCGGCAAGCGGCACGCTCTCCGGCGATCCGCGCGTGATCTCCGCCGATCTTCTAGCGGTCTCCGGCGGCTGGTCGCCGGCGATCCATCTCGCCAGCCAGGCCGGCGCCGGCAAGGCCGAATGGGACGCGGCGCTGCAGGCCTTCCTGCCGCCGAAGCCGGCGCAGGACTGGACCGCCGTCGGCACTGCGGCCGGCGACTTCTCGGGCGGCTTCGGCCTCGACATAGCACCTGCTCCCGTCTTCGAGATCCGGGCGAGCGGCAAGGCCTTCGTCGACCTCCAGCACGACGTCACCGCCGACGACGTAAGGCTGGCCCACCGCGAGGGCTTCGTCGCCGTCGAGCACCTGAAGCGCTACACCACGCTGGGAATGGCGACCGACCAGGGCAAGACCTCCAACGTGCCCGGCCTGGCCATCATGGCGGAAGCCAGCGGCAAGGCGATCCCCGAGGTCGGCACGACGCGCTTCCGCGCCCCGTTCTCGCCGGTCTCCATCGGCGCCATCGGCGCCGAGCGCATCGGCGACTTGAAGCCCGAACGCCTCACTCCGATGCATGACTGGCATGTCGAACAGAGCGCAAAGATGTATCCCGCCGGCCTCTGGCACCGCCCTGCCATCTACGGCGCACCCGGCGAGACGGTCGAGCAGGCCTATATCCGCGAGACGAAGGCCACGCGCTCCGCCGCCGGCATCGTCGACGTGTCGACGCTGGGCAAGATCATGGTGCAGGGACCCGACGCCGGCCAATTCCTTGACCGCGTCTACACCAACCTGTTCTCCACCCTGCCGGTGAACAAGGCCCGCTACGGCCTGATGCTGCGCGAGGACGGTATCGCCTATGACGACGGCACGACCTGGCGGCTCTCCGAACACGATTTTCTCATGACGACGACGACGGCCAACGCCGGCAAGGTCATGCAGAACCTCGAATATTTCCTCGACGTCTACTGGCCGGACCTGAAGGTGACGCTGACCTCCGTGACCGATGAATGGGCGGGCGCCTCGATCGCCGGCCCACGCGCCCGCGACATCCTCGCTTCCGTCGTCACCGGCACGGAAATCGACAACGAAACCCTGCCCTTCATGGGCATCGTCCGCGGCGAGATCGCGGGTATCCCGGTCATGATCTGCCGCCTCTCCTTCTCCGGCGAGTTGGCCTACGAGGTCTATTCCGGCGCCGGTCACGGCCGAGAGGTGTGGGAGGCGCTGATCGAGGCCGGAAAGCCGTTCGGCATGGTGCCCTACGGGCTGGAAGCACTCGGCGCCATGCGCATCGAGAAGGGCCACGTCACCGGCGCAGAGATCGACGGCCGCACCACCGCGCGCGACCTCTATCTTGACTGGATGCTGTCGAAGAAGAAGCCGTTCATCGGCTCCGCGATGATGGACCGGGAAGGCCTGGCCGACGAAAACCGCATCCGTCTCGTTGGCCTCGTCTCCCTCGACGGCCGGCCGCTCTCCGGCGGCGCGCATCTGGTCGAGTACAACGATCCCACCGTCCTGCGCGACTCGATCGGCCATATCACGGCCGTCTGCTTCTCGCCCTCGCTCGGCAAATATATCGGCCTGGCGCTGGTGAAAGGCGGCAAGTCCCGCCACGGCACCCGCGCCTATGTCTCCGATCCGCTCCGCAACCGCTTCGGCCCGGTCGAGATCGTGAGCCATCACATGTTCGATCCGGAAGGGAAACGCATGCATGGTTGAGCAGCTTTCCCCTCTCGGGTCCGCCTGGAAGCCCGGCCGGCACAACGTCGTGGCGGCCGCGCCGGGCGTGACGCTTTCCGAAACGAAGCCCGGCTCGATCGTGCAGGTTGCCGCCTGGCCGGGCGAGGAAAAGGCGGTGATCGACGCCGTCCGCTCCGTCACTGGCCTGAAGCTGCCGGACGGCGCCGGGGGTGGCATCGCCACCGAGCACAAGGCCGCCTTCGGTTTCGCCCCCGGCAAGTTCCTGGTCGTGACGCAGATCGAGGGCATCGAGGCAGAGCTGCTGAAGGCCATCCCGATCACGCTCGGCACGGTCACCGGCCTGTCGCACGGCCGCACCGCTCTGCGCGTCGCCGGCCCGAAGGCCGAATGGGTGCTGGCGAAACTCTACCCGATCGACTTCGCGCTCCCCGCCTTCCCGCTCCACGCCGGCCGCTCGACCACGCATCACGACGTCTTCACCCAGATCCAGCGCACCGGCGCCGACAGCTTCGACCTCTACGTCTTCCGCTCGTTTGCCCGCAGCTTCTGGACGACGCTGTGCCATGTGGCGGAGGAAGTCGGCTACGAGGTACGGTAGCTTGCAGCCCGTAGCTGAGAACAGAACGCCGCGATTTGGGCTGCAACTGTTTGTCGTGCATCCTTCGATAGAGCCCGATGCCATCGGTGCCGAACTCGATCTGCAGGCACGCTTTTCTCATGGGGCTGGCTGGCCAAGACATCTGCCGGATGGAGGTCGGCTCCTCGGAAGCTATCCAGACACCCGGTGGCGCTATGTCGAGGAGCACTGCTCGGCAGACGGACACTTCGCCGAAAGCTTGATGACGTTCGTTGAAAGGCTTGAAGCTCGCAAGCAGGCTATCCAAGGACTGACATCGTCTGGGGCAAGTTTGACGCTCATCATCGCCTTCCTGGGCGATGGCTATTACGGCGATGGCCTTTCGACATCTCTGCTTCGCAGAATTTCGGATCTCGGGGTTGAACTTGGCATCGAAGTGTATGGCGAGCCGCAGGCTCGCTGAAAGCACCCTCTAATGCGATTTGTTCAGCTGAGCCGGAATAGACTCATCCTTTCGGCGTTTGTTTCCTTGTGAAGCGCGCACTTGGCGCGTGCCACGTTCAAGGAGCACAACGATGAGAACGGTTATTTTGGCTGCCGCGATGGCACTCGCGGCGGGTACGGCTTTTGCTGCGCCGGTACAGACGGTCAGCACCGCGAAGGGCGACGTCCTGGCCGGCGAGAACGGTATGACGCTCTACACGTTCAAGAAGGACGAGAAGGACAAGTCCAACTGCTACGACAAGTGTGCCGCCAACTGGCCGCCCCTTGCCGCAACCGCCGAGGACAAGGCTGACGGCGCCTACACCATCATCGATCGCACCGACGGAACCAAGCAGTGGGCGAAGGATGGCATGCCGCTCTATTATTGGGTGAAGGACGAGAAGAAGGGCGACATCACCGGTGACGGGGTCGGCGGGAACTGGGAACTCGCGAAGCCCTGAGAACACCTGCTCGAGGCGCGCCGCATCGCGGCGCGTCTCACCCCCCGCTGATCGCCGTGAACACGAAGACCTCCGTTCCCGGCGGCAGTTTCGTGTCCAGCTTTGCCCGCTCGCCGTCCACGAACACGTTCATGTGTTTGCGGATCGCCGGCCGTGTGTCGCGGATGCGGTCGGCCATGCCGGGCCAGCGGCGGTCGAGCTCGTCGATCATCTCGTCCACCGTCAGCGCCGACATCTCGACGCGCCGCGTCGAGCCGGGGAAGAGGTCGACCATGACGCCTTGAAGGCGCACCGTGACCGGATTGCCGGCAGAGCCTTCGCCCATCAGTCGATCACATAGGTCTCGACGGACGAGATGGTCGGCAGGTGGTCGGCGATTGCCGTCCAGCTCTCGCCCTCGTCGGCGCTGGCGTACAAGGTTCCCGAACCGGTGCCGAAATAGACGCCCGCCGGCTCCAGCCGGTCGGTCGCCATCGCCTGGCGCAGCACGCCGAAATAGGCGTTCTCCTGCGGCAGGCCCCGGCGCAGGTCCTGCCACGTCCGCCCGCCGTCCCGCGTGCGCCACACGGCCGCCTTCGCGTCGGGCACGTAGCGCCCCTCCTCCGCCCCGTTGAGCGGGATCAGGAACAATGTGTCGGGATCGCGCGGATGCGCGCCGGCCGGGAAACCGAAGCTCGACGGCAGGCCGTCCTCGATGCTCTCCCAGACGATGCCGCCATCCTCCGAGCGATACATGCCGCAATGGTTCTGCTGGTAGAGCCGGTCGCCGCCGCCCGGCGCCTTGACGAGATTGTGCACGCACTGGCCGAATTCGGGATAGTTCTGTCCCTCGGGAAAGAAATCAGCCCGCGTGCCCTTATTGCGCGGCTCCCAGGTCTTGCCGCCGTCTTCGGTGTAGAACACGCCGGCCGACGAGATGCCGATCCAGATCCGCTCCGGGCGATCCTGGTCGAGCACGATCGAATGCAGGATCAGCCCTGCCCCGCCCGGGTTCCATTCCGGCCGTGTCGGATGCTCCTGCAGCCCTTCGATGTGTTCGAACGTCTCGCCGCCATCCGCGCTGCGGAACAGTCCGGCCGGCTCGACGCCGGCGAACAGCTCGCCCTCGCGCGGCGCGATGCTCCAGACGGCGGCGACCGGGTCCTTGCCGGCCTCGTAGGCCAGCCCCTGGCTCGAATGCGTCCATGTCTCGCCGAGGTCGCGCGTGGTCCAGACCGCCGGACCGAACCACGCATTGCCGCCCGCGCCATGCAGCGCGCCCGTCGCGGGATCGGCGATGAAATGATGGATCGGCCAGTGGTTGCAGTAGGGTCCGCGCAGGCTCCACTGCCTGCGTTCTTCGTCGCTCTCGGCGATGAAGGCGCCTTTCTTGGTACCGACCAGAACGAGCACGCGCGACATGTCCGATCTCCTCCAGATCCACAGCGCCCGGACATTCTGCTTCATTCGAAGGCGCTGGACAATTATGTTGGTATCAACGTAATTGGGTCATGTCGACTGCAAGCCCAGCCCCTCCTGACATCTTCATGACACTGCACGTGCGCGGCACATGCCTGTGCCTTCACGCGCAGCGCGCGGCGCGGGTTCTCGCGCGACGCTTCGACGAGGCGCTGCGGCCGGCAGGCCTCACCAACGGGCAGTTCTCGATGCTGATGTCGATGAACCGGCCGGGACCGGTGCGCATGCGCGAGGTGGCGGCACTGCTCGGCATGGACCGCACGACGCTGACATCGGCGCTGAAGACGCTGGAGAAGCGCGGGCTGGTCACCACGCAGGCCGACCCGGACGACCGCCGCGGCCGCCTGCTTGCCTTGACCGACGCCGGACGGGATCGCCTTGCCGAGGCACTGCCAATCTGGGTCGAGACCCATCGCGAGGTCGAGACACTGCTGGACGCCCCTGCACAGCTGCGCGCCGGGCTGAATGCCCTGACGGCCGCGATGCGCTAGGGGCGAGCCGTCTACCGCTCGCGGGTCATCACCATTCCCGCGTGGTACAGGACGCCGTCGCGAAAATCGCCATCGGCGGTGAATCCGGTGTCGTCGACATATTCGATGTGGTCGCCGACGATCCAGTAGCGGCCCTGATATGCTTTTTCGCGGCTGCCGCGCGCCTCGACATAGCGCCCGTTCGGCAGAAGCTCGTGCCGGATGTTGCGATTGGCCGTGACCCACATCCCCGCATAGGAGTGGGTGGCTTCGGTGGTTTTCTCCGCCTGCATGAGAATGCTTCCTGTACTGGCTTTGTCGACGTCGATCGTATCTGGAGTGGCAAGTGCCGCGACCGCGAACATCGCAGCCGCGACGGCTAATCCCGGCAGCAGCCGGAAGAGATCGGATCTATCCATTCATCGACCTCCGTGGAGCGCGCCTGCGGCGAAGGCTGGACAGCGCCCCGCGAACCACCGCCCAGGAAGGAGCAACGAACCGTCCGATGAATGCGTTTGAGGAAATCTGCTGCATGGGAGGCTCCTTCCGTTTGCGTCTGCCCCGATCGGGCCAGTGCAAGATGCATCGGCGGTGCTCCTAAGCGGTAGACCGATCGTCGCGAATGATTGCACGATCCTCCAAGTCTGAACTGGCAAGCCTTTCCCGTCTCGCTCGAAGCAGCTAGCTGGATATCAGTTCAGATGCTACATCTATGGGCACAAATGCCTGTTTCGTGGAAAGGCGGCGAACCCGTGTCCAATTCCCTTGCCTCCGAGATTGCCCGATTTGCCACAACGGATGGCATCCATCAGACGGCCATCCCGCGTCTCACGCTTGTCAGGAAGTCCGCGCCGACGGAGCCTCTGCATGGCGTGCACCAGCCGTCGGTCTGCGTCATCGCGCAGGGGCGCAAGCGGGTGATGATGGGCGACCAGGTTTTCGTCTACGATGCGGACAACTATCTCACCGTCTCGGTCGACGTGCCCATCGTCGGCCAAGTGGTCAGCGCCTCGGAAGACGAGCCCTATCTCTGCGTCCGGCTCGACATCGATCCGGCGATGCTGGCGGAGCTTATCCTCGATATGCGCCTGCCCGAGACCGAGGAGCGGCGCTGCGAATGCGGCATCGCGCTCGCCCGCACCACGCCGGAGCTGGCCGGCGCCTTCATGCGGCTGGTTTCGCTGCTCGCTTCTCCGGACGACATTACGATGCTCGCGCCGCTGGCGGAGCGCGAAATCCTGTATCGCCTGCTGCGCGGGCCGCAGTCGGCAAAATTGCGGCAGATCGCCATCGGCGACAGCCGGATGCGCCAGATCAACCGCGCTATCGCCTGGTTGAGGAGCAACTACGCCGACCCGTTCAGCGCCGAGACACTGGCGCAGGAGGCGCGCATGAGCCTGTCCTCGCTGCATTTCCATTTCAAGGAGGTCACCGGCGTCAGCCCGCTGAACTACCAGAAGCAGTTGCGGTTGCAGGAGGCGCGGCGGCTGATCCTCGGGGACCGGCTCGATGCGGCGACCGCCGGCCACCGCGTCGGCTACGACAGCCCGTCGCAGTTCAGCCGCGAATACAGCCGCCTGTTCGGCGCCCCGCCGCGCCGCGACATCGAGCGCCTGCGCCGCAGCCCGGGACCGCTCGAGGAAGCCTGAGGCTTCCGGTCCTCATTTCACGAAAGTGACGAACTCGTCCAGCGAGGCGCGTTCGGTACTGAAATTGTTCTCCGGCTTCGAGGTGTCCTCGTAACCGATCGCCATGCCGCAGGTGAGGATCTCCTCGTCCGGAATGCCGAGCACCGGCCGGATCTGCTTGTGATAGGGCGCAAACGCCGCCTGCGGGCAGGTGTGCAGCCCCCTGCCCCGCGCCGCGATCATGATCGACTGCAGGAACATGCCGTGGTCGATCCACGAGCCCTGGTTCAGCCGCCTGTCGATGGTGAAGATCAGCCCCATCGGCGCATCGAAGAAAACGAAGTTGCGGTCGTGCTGCGCGCGCATCTGGTTGACGTCGCGCTTCGGGATGCCGAGCGCATCGTAGAGCGCGAAGCCGACGGCGCGGCGGCGCGCATAATACGGCTCGAAGAACTTGTCCGGATAGTATTTGTATTCGTCCCACGCGATCTTCTCGGCGCGAATGCCGGAGTTGAGCACCGCCTCGGACACCGCTTTCAGCCTCTCGCCGGTGACGACGTAGACCTTCCACGGCTGCATGTTGGTGCCGGAGGGCGCGCGCGAGGCGACGGTGAGGATGTCGCGGATCGTCCGCTCGTCCACCATGTCCGGCAGAAAGGCGCGCACCGATTTGCGCGACGTGATCGCCGCGTCGACGATGGCACTCTCGTCGACGATCTCCGGTTTCAGTTGCGGTGCTGCCATCGGGTGGCCCTTCGACTCGATTCCGGCCCGCCTTAGGCGGGCGAACGCTTTGCAATTCGCATGGGGCACAGCCGACCGCAACCCCTGTGCCAGCAGTGAAATCTTCCTTGATATTTTCATTCCATCGGCGATGATGAAAATCATGAACCATATTTCACGCCCTCCCCAGCCGCCGAGGATCAGGCATCTCGCCTCGGACCTCAGGGCGCTGCGCAAGGCGCGCGGCATGACGCTGGCGGAGCTCGCCGCCCGCCTCGGCCGCTCGCTCGGCTGGGTCAGCCAGGTCGAGCGCGGCATCTCTTCACCCGCGATCGCCGATCTGCGTGCACTCGCCACCGTCTACGGCGTGCCGCTCAGCCTGTTCTTCGCCAATGACGACGGGCCGGAGGCCGAGCGCGGGGTCATCGTGCGCGCGGTCGGCCGTCGCCGGCTGGGCTCGACCGATACGGGCCTGGTCGAGGAACTTCTCTCGCCCGACCTCGGCGGCAGCTTCGAGATCCTGCGATCAGAGTTCGCGCCCGGCGCCGCCCTCGACAAACCGTCGCTGCGCGCCACCGAGGAGGCCGGCTATCTGGTGTCGGGCTGCTTCGAGATCGAGATCGATGGCATCTGGCACGCCCTGCGCGAGGGCGATTCCTTCCGCTTCCGCGAAAAGCCGTTCCGCTGGCGCAATCCGGGCACGGTGCCGGCCGTTGTCATCTGGGTGGTGAGCCCGCCGGTGTATTGAGGAGGATTGTCTTGGCTGATTTTCCCACCCAGGCCCGCGTGGTCATCATCGGCGGCGGCGCGGTCGGCGTGTCGTCGCTCTATCATCTCGCCAAGGCCGGCTGGACCGACTGCGTGCTGCTGGAGAAGAACGAGCTGACCTCCGGCTCGACGTGGCACGCGGCGGGCAACGTGCCGACCTTCTCCTCGTCCTGGTCGCTGATGAACATGCAGCGCTACTCGGCCGAGCTTTATCGCGGGCTGGCTGAGGCCGTCGGCTATCCGATGAACTACCACGTCACCGGCTCGATCCGGCTGGCCCACGGCAAGGAGCGCATGCGCGAGTTCCAGCGCGCCAAGGGCATGGGCCGCTACCAGGGCATGGCGATCGACGTGATCGGCCCGAACGAGATCAAGTCGAAATACCCCTTCATCGAACTGCACGACCTCGAGGGCGCGCTCTACGATCCGAATGACGGCGACATCGACCCCGCACAGCTCACGCAGGCGCTGGCAAAGGGCGCGCGCGATATGGGAGCCCGGATCGAGCGCTTCTGCCCGGTGACCGCCGTCCGCCGTGACCGCGACGAATGGATCGTCTCGACGCCCAAGGGCGACATCCGCTGCGAGAAGGTCGTCAACGCCGCCGGCTACCGCGCCGCGGAGGTCGGCAGACTGTTCGGCCGCGACATCCCGATGATGGTGATGAGCCATCAATACATCCTGTTCGAGGAGATTCCGGAGCTCGCCGCCTGGACGCGGGAGGTCGGCCACAAGCTGCCGCTGCTGCGCGACGTCGACACGTCCTATTACCTGCGCCAGGAGAAGGCCGGCATGAATCTCGGCCCCTACGAGCGCAACTGCCGCGCCCACTGGGCCACGCCCGACGACCGGATGCCGGACGACTTCTCCTTCCAGCTCTTCCCCGACGATCTGGAGCGGCTGGAATGGTACCTGAACGACGCCATCGCGCGCGTGCCGATCCTCGGCACGGCGGGCCTGTCCAAGGTTATCAACGGCCCGATCCCCTACGCGCCCGACGGCAATCCGCTGATCGGCCCGATGCCCGGCGCGCCCAATGCGTACGAAGCCTGCGTCTTCACCTTTGGCATCGCGCAGGCCGGCGGCGGCGGAAAGGTGTTGGCTGAATGGGTGACCGAAGGCGCGACCGAATGGGACATGTGGTCCTGCGACCCGCGCCGGTTCACAAAGTTTGCCGCCGCCTCCGACTACGCCGTCGCCAAGGGGCTGGAGGTCTACGGCCATGAATACGCGATCTCCTTTCCGCGCCACGCCTGGCCGGACGGCCGTAACCGCAAGCTGTCGCCGATTCACGACCGCATTGCCGCCCTCGGCGCCCAGTTCGCGCCCTACAACGGCTGGGAGCGCGCCACCTGGTATGCCAAGCCCGGCGACGACACGTCCGAACAAGCCACCCAGACCTTCGACCGCGACGGCCCGTGGCAGAAGCGCATCCGCGCGGAGTGCCACGCCGTGCGCGACGCCGCCGGCATCCTCGACCTGCCGGGCTTCTCGCGCTTCCGTGTCCAGGGCGAAGGCGCGCGCGAATGGCTGTCGGGCCTGATCACCGGCGTCGTGCCGAAGCCCGGCCGCATCGGCCTCGGCTATTTCGCCGACGACAAGGGCCGCATCGTCACCGAAATGTCGATCATGGCGCTGGCGGAAGACTTCTTCTTCCTGATCACCGCCGCCGTGGCGCAGCTCCACGACTTTGAGTGGCTTGCAAGCCACCTGCCAGAAGACACTCAAATTGCTCTGAAAGACGCGACGGAGGATTTCACCTGCCAGATTCTCACCGGGTCCCGCGCACGCGACATCCTCTCGGAAGTCACCGACGCAGACCTGACGAAACCCTGGCTCACCCACCAGTCCTGCCAGATCGCCGGCCGCTGGCTCCAGCTCGTGCGCGTCTCCTTCGCCGGCGAGCTCGGCTGGGAGCTGCACACCAAGATCGAGGACACCGCGGCCATCTTCGACGCCGTCTGGCAGGCCGGGCAGGCGTACGGCCTGAGACCCTTCGGCATGTTCGCACTCGATTCGCTCCGGCTCGAAAAGGGCTACCGCGCCTGGAAGCAGGACCTGTCGACCGACTATTCGATTCTGCAGGGCGGGCTCGAACGCTTCGTCAGGTGGGACAAACCGGACTTCAAAGGCAAGTCGGCATTGCTGAATGAGAAGCAACGGGGTGTCGCGAAGCGCTTCGTCACGCTGGTGATCGAGAACCCCGGCCCCTGCGACGCCCCTTACATGTCGACGCTCTGGCATGACGGCGCCATCGTCGGCGAGACGCTGTCAGGAGGCTGGGGCCACCGGGTCGACAAATCGCTGGCGCTGGGCATGCTCAGAGCCGACCTCGCGGCGCCCGGCACGGCGATCGAGGTCGAGATATTCGGCGACAGGTTCCGGGCGATCGTGCAGAAGGACGAGCCCCTTTGGGACCCGACAAACGAGAGATTGCGCGCATGACGAACCTGCCCTTCCCGGATGAGAGCTTCGGCGCGTTCCTGTTCGACATGGACGGCACGATCCTCAATTCCATCGCCGCCGCGGAGCGCGTCTGGGCCGCCTGGGCGCGCAAGTATGGCGTCGACGTGGAAACCTTCCTTCCGACCATCCATGGCCGGCGTGCGCGAGAGACGATCGGGCAGCTGAACATCCCCGGAATGGATGTGGCCGCCGAGGCGATTGCGCTGGCCCAGGCGGAAATCGACGATGTCGAGGACGTCGTCTCGATCGCGGGCGCGGAAGCATTCCTTACCGCGCTCCCCGCCGATCGCTGGGCGATCGTTACCTCGGCGCCGCGCCGCCTCGCGCTGCGCCGGCTTGAGGCCGCCGGCCTGCCGGTGCCTGCGCTGATGATCAGTGGCGAGGACGTAGCCCACGGCAAGCCCGCGCCCGACTGCTTCCTGCTCGCGGCCGAACGGCTCGGCCAGCAGCCGCGGGACTGCCTCGTTTTCGAGGACGCGGCCGCCGGCATTGCCGCCGCTGAGGCGGCGGGTGCGCGCGTGGTGGTCGTCACCGCCACGCACGCGCATACGCCGGAGACGCAGCATCCCACGATCGCCAGCTACGGCCATGTCTCGCCGCGCCTCGACGCGCAGGGGCGGCTGACCATGGCCGGCATCGCCTCGATCGCGCGCCCCTGACATGCCCCACCCCTCCTCCCGCATTTCCGGCATCACGCCCTCCGGTAAGGACGGCTGGGAAGTGCATTTCGACGCCATGACGAGAAAACAGGCCGGCGAGGACATCATCATGCTGTCGGTCGGCGACCACGATTTCGACACGCCGGCGGAAACGGTCGAGGCGGCGGTGAAATATGTCCGCTCCGGCCATCACCACTATACCCAGCTTCCCGGCCTGCCGCGTCTTCGCGAGGCGATGGCGAAGCTTTCCACCCGCTGCACCGGCGTGGCGACAAGCGCAGCCGAGATCCTCGCCACCCCCGGCGGCCAGGCTGCTCTTTTCGCTGCCGTGCAGGCGACGCTCGACCCGGGCCAGCACGCCATCGTCGTTGCGCCCTACTATGCCACCTATCCCGGCACGTTCCGCGCCGCCGGCGCCGGCTTCACCGTGGTCGAGGCCCATGCCGAAGAGGGCTTCCAGCCCGACCCCGCGGCAATCGAGAAGGCGGTCCAGGCTAATACGCGGGCGATGCTGATCAACTCGCCGAACAACCCGACGGGCGCGGTCTATTCGCGCAAGAGCCTCGAAGCCATCGCCGACATCTGCCGCCGCCACGATCTCTGGCTGCTTTCCGACGAGGTCTACTGGACCATCGCGCATGGCGAACACATCTCGCCGCGCAGCCTGCCGGGCATGGCGGAGCGGACGCTGGTCATCAATTCGATGTCCAAGAGCCATGGCATGACCGGCTGGCGCATCGGCTGGCTGACCGGGCCTGAACCGATCATATCGCTGCTGATCAGCCTCAACCTCGTCTCGACCTACGGCCTGCCCGACTTCGTGTCGCGCGCTGCGATCGAGGCGCTGGAGAACGACTGGGGTGTCGAGGAAATCTCCCGCATCTACGACACGCGCCGCCTCGCCTTTTTGGATGCCATCCGCGGCATCAACGGTATTACGGTCCGTGGCTCGGAAGGCGGCATGTACGTCATGCTCGACATCCGCGCGGTCGAACCTGACGACGAGGCCTTCGCCTGGGGGCTGCTCGATGCCGAAAAGGTCGCCGTCATGCCCGGCTCCTCCTTCGGCGATGCCGCCGCCGGATGCATCCGCATCTCGCTCTGCCAACCCGAAGACGTGCTGCGCGAGTCGGCCAGCCGCCTGCGGCGATACATCGCCGGTCACGGTCAGGAGACCCTGCGGCATGGCTGAGTCAGCGCGTACGAACGGTCCGCAACTCAGACGGCCTGACCGCGCGCCGGACTGGAGCGACCGGCACGTGGCAAGAATCAATCCTGGGATCCGGGACGCGCGCAGCGCCTATCTGAAGGCGATCCACGGCTTTCCCGTATGGGCCCGGGTGGCGCTGCGCTTGCGCAACCGCATCGTCGCCCCGTTCGGATTGCGCACGGAAGGCGCGGAGGGCGGCGACCTGATGGCGACGCTTCCGGTGGTTCACGAAAGCGCCGACCGCCTTGAGGTCGGCCTTGCGGACAAACATCTGACGTTCACGATCGAAACCGCGCTCTCGGGCGGTCGCGCCGCCGTCACTACCCGGATCTGGTTCAACCACTGGTCCGGCCGGCTCTATCTCGCCGCCGTCTTGCTTCCGCACAAGCTGATCCTGCGCCATTCCCTGAAAGGGCTTGCATGACCGCCCTCCCCGCAAAAGCCCGCGCGGTGATCATCGGCGGCGGCGTCTCCGGCTGCTCGGTCGCGTACCACCTGACGAAACTCGGCTGGACCGACGTGGTGCTTCTTGAGCGCAAGCAACTGACCTCCGGCACCACCTGGCATGCCGCAGGCCTGATCGGCCAGTTGCGCGGCTCGCAGAACATGACCCGGCTCGCGAAATACTCCGCCGACCTCTACGTCAGGCTGGAGGCCGAGACGGGTGTCGCCACCGGCATGCGCCAGGTCGGCTCGATCTCGGTGGCGCTGACCGAGGAGCGCAAGCACGAGCTCTACCGGCAGGCGACAGTGGCGCGTGCCTTCGACGTCGACGTGCGCGAGATTTCGCCCGCCGAGGTCAAGGACATGTACCCGCATCTCAACGTCTCCGACGTCGTCGGCGCCGTACATTTGCCACTCGACGGCCAGTGTGACCCTGCCAACATCGCAATGGCGCTGGCCAAGGGCGCCCGCCAGCGCGGCGCTCTGATCTCGGAGAACACCAAGGTCACGAAGGTCCACGCGAAGGACGGCCGCGTGTCCGGCGTTTCGTGGACGAAGGGCGAGGAACACGGCACGATCGAGGCCGACATCGTGATCAACTGCGCCGGCATGTGGGCACGCGACCTCGGCGCCCAGAACGGCGTCTCAATCCCGCTGCACGCCTGCGAGCATTTTTATCTGGTCACCGAAGCGATTCCCGGCCTCGGCCGCCTGCCGGTGCTGCGAGTGCCGGACGAGTGCGCCTACTACAAGGAAGACGCCGGCAAGATGATGCTCGGCGCCTTCGAGCCGGTCGCAAAGCCGTGGCCGCCGGCCGGCCAGCGCATCCGCGACGATTTCTGCTTCGACCAGCTGCCTGAGGATATGGACCATTTCGCCCCGATCCTCGACATGGGCGTCAACCGCATGCCGATGCTGGAGACGGCCGGCATCCACACCTTCTTCAACGGTCCCGAGAGCTTTACCCCCGACGACCGCTACTACCTCGGCGAGGCGCCGGAGCTTGGCGGCTACTGGGTCGCGGCGGGTTACAATTCGATCGGCATCGTCTCGTCCGGCGGCGCAGGCATGGCGCTGGCGCAGTGGATCAATGACGGCGAGGCGCCGTTCGACCTGTGGGAGGTCGACATCCGCCGCATGCAGCCGTTCCAGAAGAGCCGGACCTACCTGCGCAACCGCGTCACCGAAACGCTCGGCCTGCTTTACGCCGACCATTTCCCCTACCGCCAGATGGCCTCCGCCCGCGGCATCCGACGCTCCCCTCTGCACGAGCACTTGAAGGCGCGCGGCGCGGTGTTCGGCGAGATCGCCGGCTGGGAGCGCGCCAACTGGTTCGCGAGAGAAGGCCAGGAGCGCGAATACCGCTACTCCTGGAAGCGGCAGAACTGGTTCGACAACAGCCGCGACGAGCACATGGCGGTGCGCGCCGGCGTCGGCCTGTTCGACATGACCTCCTTCGGCAAAATCCGTGTCGAGGGCCGAGATGCGCTGTCCTTCCTCCAGCGCGTCTGCGCCAACGACATGGACGTGGCGCCGGGCAAGATCGTCTACACGCAGATGCTGAATGCGAAGGGCGGCATCGAGAGCGACCTAACGGTGTCGAGATTGTCGGAGACGGCCTTCTTCCTCGTCGTCCCCGGCGCGACGCTGCAGCGCGACCTCGCCTGGCTCAGAAAACATGTCGGTGACGACTTTGCGGTCGTCACGGACGTCACCGCGGGCGAGAGCGTCCTGTGTCTCATGGGGCCAAAGTCGCGTGACCTGATCACGAAGATAAGCCCGAACGACTTCTCAAACGGAACAAATCCCTTCGGCACCTGGCAGGAGATTGAGATCGGCATGGGCCTCGCCCGCGCCCACCGCGTCACCTATGTCGGCGAGCTGGGCTGGGAGCTCTACGTCTCCACCGACCAGGCAGCACACATCTTCGAGGCGATCGAGGAGGCGGGCGCCGACTTCGGCCTGAAACTCTGCGGCCTGCACGCGCTCGATTCGTGCCGCATCGAAAAGGCCTTCCGTCATTTCGGCCACGACATCACCGACGAGGACCATGTGCTCGAAGCCGGCCTCGGCTTCGCGGTGAAGACCGCCAAGGGCGACTTCATCGGCCGCGACGCGGTGCTGCGGAAGAAGGAGGCCGGGCTGTCGCGCCGCATGGTGCAGTTCCGCCTGAAGGACCCGGCTCCCCTGCTCTTCCACAACGAGGCTCTGGTGCGCGACGGAAAAATCGTCGGCACGGTCACTTCCGGCAATTACGGCCACTTCCTCGGTGGTGCGATCGGCATGGGCTATGTGCCCTGCGCGGGCGAGAGCGAGGCCGAGGTGCTCGGCTCGTCCTACGAGATCGAGATCGCCGGCGAGCGCTTTGCCGCCGAAGTGTCGCTGAAGCCGATGTACGACCCGAAGGCCGAGCGGGTGAGGATGTAGCTCACCCGCCCGGGGCCCTCTATATCACAGGTGCTGCTTGAACCAGTCGCGCTGCGCCGCCGAGGAGACCTTGAACGGCGCGCCCGTATAGGCCTCGAAATGCCCGCCCGGCAGCACGACCAGCTTCTTCGGCTCCAGCGCCTGCTCGTAGGCCCGCGCCGTCATGTCGAAGGGCGTGAGATGATCGCCGGCCGCAACCACAACCATCAGCGGCGTCGGCGCGATGCGGGCGATATAGGTTGCAGGCTCGTATTCGGTGAACATCTCGATCGAGTGCAGCGTCACCTCGTTCTTCCAGGTGGTCTCGTGCTCCTTCGCGAAGCGGGTGAAAAACTCGTAGGTGTCGGCCGTCGGCAGCGCGCAGGGTTGCCCCTCGGGCGCCGTCACCGGCATCATCGCGCTGGCCTCGCCGCGGGCGCGCGCGGCGCGGTCGCCGTCGAAGGCGGCGCGCAGGCCGGCCCAATGGTCGCCGCGGATCAGCCGCCTTGCAGTTTCGAAGCCCCAGGTCAGCGGCACCTGCGCCACGACGCATTTCACCCGCCGGTCGAGGGCGGCGACGACAAGCACATGCCCGCCGGCATAGCTCGATCCCCACACGCCAATGCGGTTCGGGTCGACATCGCTCTGAGTCTGCGCCCAGGTGATCGCGTCGCGATAGCCGTTGATCTGCGCCCACGGATCGGCATGGCCGCGCGGGCTGCCGTCGCTGACGCCGAAATTGCGGTGATCGTAGACGATGACGCCAAGCCCCGCCGCCGAAAACACCTCGGCGAAGCTGTCGAGGTAGATTTCGCGCGTCGCGGTGAAGCCGTGCGCCATGACGACGGTCGGCGCCGGCCCGTCCACTCCCTTCGCCTCGTAGTGCCAGCCCCGCAGGGTCACGCCGTCCTCAGTCCTGAATTCGATGTCGCGTCGCATAGTGTCCTCCCGTGACAGGTTTCGAGACCGCCTTGATGCAGCGCCGGCGCCAGCCGCGCTTGCATGGGAGGGAAGCGGCTTGTTCGACAGGGAAGTGGTTGTGCGATAATCTTCGCCCGCGCCTCGGGAGGATGGCGCGGGAGGATCTTGATGACGGCCGGTACCTGGAGGTCCACCGACGTGCCGCAGGCGCTGCGCGCGGAAGCGACGCGCGCCATGCTGAGCGACGTCCACCTGCCCTGGTCGCTCGACCTGCCCGACCGTATCCCGCACGACTGCCGGCTTGATTGGCATGGGCTTGGTGGCTGCACCATCGTCGAGTGCCGCAGTGCGCCGCTGTCGGGCTTCCGCGAGGCGCCGGACATCCGTCGCACCGAGGGCGATCATTTCGGCCTTCTCCTCGTGCTTTCCGGCCGCGAGCGCGTGCGGCAGGCAGATGTCGTCGCCACGCTCGGCCCCGGCGACATGCTCCTGTGGGACAGTTCCCGCCCGATCCGGTTCGAGATCGTCGACACGCTGCACAAGGTCACGCTCATCGTGCCGCGCGAACGGCTTGCCCGCGCAGCCTCTGCCGAGCCGCGCGGGGCGAGGCAACTCGAAAGCCGCGGCGGGCTCGGCGCGCTCGCGGCCGGCCACCTGGCCTCCCTCTCCAAAGTCGTCGCCGACATTCCAGTCGGGCATGCGCCACTCGCCGCCGACATCCTCGTCGACCTGCTCAGCCGGATGCTCGATCCCGTCGCACCCTCTCCCGCCGGCGGCGACCTGTTCAGGCGTCTCCTGCGGCATATCGAGGACAACCTCAACGACCCGGAGCTCACGCCGTCGCGCATCGCCGCCCGGTTCGGCATCTCGCCGCGCTACCTGCACATGCTGTGGTCAGGCAGCGGCGGCACCGTGGCCACGCATATCCGCTCGCGCCGGCTCGACGCCATGCGGCGGGACCTCGCCGACCCGCGCCTCTCGCACCGCTCGATCACGGACATCGCACTCGCCTGGGGATTCTCCGACGCTGCTCACGCCAGCCGCGCCTTCAGCGCCGCGTTCGGCCGCTCGCCCAGCGCCTACCGCTCGAGCCGGCGCCAGTAGCCGCGGACGGACAAAGCCCCGGCAGGTGGAGGTCAGCCTCCTGCCGGGGTGACGAAGCGGTGGCGCCGGGGAACGTCGGCGCCACGCTTGGGGGGAAACTACTGGACGATGACGATGCGGGTGTTCTGCTGGCCGAACGTCTTGACCAGCGTGTAGAACGCCTCGGCATTGGTCGGGTGCAGCCGGATGCAGCCATGCGAGGCCGGACGGCCGAGGTTCTTCACATGCGGGGTGGCGTGCACCGCATAACCGCCGGTGAAGAACACCGAGTGCGGCATCGGCGCGTTGTCGTACTTCCGCGAATACCACATCTCATGCATGCGGTAAGGCTTCCACGAGCCGGTCGGCGTCACGTAGCCCTTGCCGGCCGTCGACACCTTCCATTCATAAGTCTGGCGGCCTCCGACGGAGACCTGCATCTTCTGCTCGGAGATGGAAATACGAGCGACGACCTCGTTCGAGACCGAAGCCTGGGCAGGTGCGTTGCCGGCAGCCATGAAGAGGCCGAAGCCGGTGGCCGCGATCGCGGCGATGTTGATGAAACGGGCGGTAAGAGCGGTCATTGGAGCCTCCATCTGTTTTGTTAGCGTCTGCTGCGCTTGATGGAGGGAATTTGCAGCGGCTGTGTATCCCGCGAATTTCACACGGCGTTCATCTTTGTTTCGAATTGGTTTCTGTTTCGGACATTTTCGAAACGTTGCCGCGCCGATCCGGCAGCATTGTGTCTCATCGCGCGAAATAGCCGGATTCCCAGCAACTTATGGCAACAAACCGCGATTTCGAGCGGCACAGTCCCGATACACGGTCAAAGCATCCTGCGAGCATGAAAGACAACGGCCCTCGCGCGGCACGCGCAGCCGGGCCTTGAGGAGAAACGCTCATGCGTTCGAAACTCGGATCGACGGTCCTGATCGGACTGCTCTATGGACAGGCGGCACTCGGCCTCGTGGCCGTCGGCGCCGTTCTCATGAAGGATCACGCCGGCGCGCAGGCGCTCGCCGCCCCGACGGTCGAAATTGCGTCCGCGATGACGGCGGCGGTCCGCTAGGTGCAACCCGGGGCACGCAGATCGGCTGGGAAGCGTCTTGCGGGCGAGACCCGCTTCGCGCTCCTATGCGCCTGTCGGCGGATCGAACCGGTATCCGGCCCCGCGCACGGTGACGATCGCCTCGGAATCGAGCTTGCGGCGCAGCCGCACGATGCGGGAATCGATCGACCGGTCGAAGGCGTCGTAGCTTTCGGCCGGAGCCGCCGCGATGATATCGTCGCGGTTGATGACCGTATGCGGACGGGCGGCGAACAGTTTCAGCATCGCCACCTGGCCGGCGGAAAGCTGCTCCTCCTCGCCGGAATGGTGCATGACGAGTGCCGCCCGCAGGTCGACGGTCGAGTTTTCGAGCGGCAGCAGGTCGGGCGCTGGAAAGCCGCGCCGGGTCAGGATGCCGCCGATGCGGGTCGCCGCCTCGCGCAGGTTGAACGGCGCCTCGATGACGTCGGACGCGCCGAGCTCGAGGGCGATCACCTTCTCGATCAGCGCAGGCCCGACCGAGACGACGACGAAGGACGGTCCCTCCTCCCCGCCATAGTCGCGCAGGAGGTCGAGGCCGGACCCGCCGGGAAGCTGCAGATCGACGACAGCGAGATCAGGCTTTCCGGCAAAGAGCGGCCGCGCCGACCAGATCTCGTGCGCCATCGTCACGTCGTGTCCGCGACGGCGCAGGTATTCGCCGAGCTGGACGCCGGTCTCCTTGCTCGCCGAGACAACCGCAATCACCGCTCTGGCGGACATGGACCTTCCGAAAAAAAGAGATAAAGAGAGACTCGGGCATCATGTTTACACCCAATCTGCTTTCCGGAACCAGCGGGGAAGACAGCGCCGTGCGATCGAAAATCGTTGTGGTGGACGACGAGCCGGATCTTCGCGATGCGGTCGCGGAATATCTGACGGCGAGCGGCTATGACGTAACGGCCGTCGGCGACGCCGCCGCGATGCGCGAGATCGCCCGGGAACAGACCTTCCACCTGGCGATCCTCGACATCTCCATGCCCGGCGAGGACGGACTCTCCCTCGGTCGCTGGCTGCGCTCCAAGATGCCGGTCGGCATCATCTTCGCCACTGCCTCCGGCACCTCGATCGACCGCATCGTCGGCCTCGAGCTCGGCGCCGACGACTACATCGTCAAGCCCTACGAGTTGCGCGAGCTTCTGGCCCGCGTGCGCTCGGTCCTGCGGCGCGTGCCGGCGCCCACCGGGACAGTGTCCGACGACGACGGCCCGCTGCGCCCTGCACGCCGCGTCGTCACCTTCGGCGGCTTCTCGGCGGACCTCGACGGCCGCATGGTGACGGGACCGAGTGGCGGCATGGTCGAGATGGCCAAGAGCGAATTCGACGTGCTGGAGGTTTTCCTCACCCGCGCCAACCGGCTGCTCAGCCGCTCCGCGATCGCCGAGGCGATCGGACTCGTCGAGGAAACCGACGATTCGCGCGCGCTCGACATCCGCATCATGCGCCTGCGCAAAAAGATCGAGGCGGATCCGTCCAACCCCCGTTTCCTGCGCACGGTACGCGGCGAAGGTTATATCTTCTCGCTGTCCGATGCCGGAAAGACCGCCTAGGGAGGCTGCGTGCGGGACATTACTCTGGCCGCCATCGAAGACATCTCCCAAGCCCGGCAGGAGTACCAGTCGCGCGGGTTGACGGTGGTGGTGGCGGACCTCATGCGGCGTCTGCGCCAGTCGATCGACTGGCAGCAGGAGATCGACGACGCGCTCGCCATCCTCGGCATGGCGTTCGACTGCCATCGCTCGGTGCTGTTCCGCATGCGCGACATCTCCGGCCAGGGCTTCTCCCAGACGATCTTCTCCTACTGGATCGACCGGACCGTGCTCGGGCAGGAAGGCAGGCCGACGACCATCGTCAAGTCGATGATCGAATCCGACTCCCTCCTTCAGCAACTCTCCGAGGAAGCCCGGCGCGGTACCGTCTTCGCCGGCCACACCCGCGAGCTGAGCGGTTTCCTGCGCGAGGATTTCGAGCGCCAGCGCATCAAGTCGTTCATATCCTTCCCCGTCTTCGCGCACGGCTATGTGTGGGGAACGCTGGCCGTCAACGACTGCATCACCGAACGCGACTGGACCGAGGAGGAGCATTCGGCGCTCAGCATGGTGGCGCTGATCATCGGCGATGCGATCGAGCGCTCGCAGACCGAGGCGCACATCGCAGAGACGTTTCGCACCACGATGCTCAACGCCGCCCTCGACGGCATGGTGATCATCGACGAGAGCGGGGGTATCATCGAGTTCAACCCGGCCGCTGAGCGCATGTTCGGCTGGAAGAAGCACGACGTGCTCGGCCGCAACATCGTCACGACGCTCATCCCGCTCGAATACCGCCCCATGCTGATCAACGGCCTGCGCTCCTATCTGGAGAGCGACGCCGGCCGGATGATTGGCAAGCGTTTCGAGATGAACGGCACCAACGCAAAGGGCGAGATCTTCCCGGTTGAGCTCACCATCTCCGAGGTGAACGCGGCCGGGCGCAAGCTGTTCATCGGGGCGGTGCGCGACCTGCGCGAGCGGCGTCGCGCCGAGGAGGAGATCAACCGCCAGCGTGACCGGCTGCACCAGAACGAGAAGATGGCGGCGATGGGCTCGCTGCTGGCTGGCGTGTCGCACGAGTTGAACAACCCGCTCGCGGTGGTGGTCGCCCAATCGACGCTGCTGCACGAGTTCGCGCCGGACGCCTCGACCAAGACGCGCGCGGAAAAGGTGCGCGCCGCCGCCGAGCGCTGCGGCCGCATCGTCAAGAGCTTCCTCGGCATGGTGCGGTTGCATCCGACCGCGCAGGCCGAGACCGACCTCAATCAGGTAATCCGTTCCGCGCTGGAGATCAGCGCCTACGGCGCGCGCTCGTCGGGCATCGTCGTCGAGACGTCGCTGTCGCCCGCAGCCCTCCCCGTGCTGGGCGACGCCGACCACCTGACCCAGGTGGCGGCAAACTTCCTCGTCAACAGCCAGCACGCACTCGCCTCGGTCAACGGAGAGCGGCGCATCAAGGTCCGCACCGAGCAGACGCCGTCCGGGCTTGCCCGCTTCACGGTCGAGGACAATGGTCCCGGCATCCCGAAGGATATCCGCGAGCGGATCTTCGAATCCTACTTCACCACCAAGCCGGTGGGCGTCGGCACCGGCATCGGACTGTCGATCTCCAAGTCGATCGTCGAGCGCCACAACGGCAAGGTGTGGTACGAAGAAAGCGACACCGGCGGGGCGCGCTTCGTGGTCGAGCTTCCGCTGGTGGCGCGTTCGCTCGGCGAGATCGCAGGGACGGCGCCGAAGTCGACCAACATTCGCACGGCGCTCATCATCGACGACGAGCCCGACGTGGCCGCATCGCTCGCCGACATCCTGGAACTGATGGGGATAAAGTCCGTCATTCATACTGGATGGACCGAAGCGCGCGAGGGCGTCGACCGGCTCGACATGGAAATCGACATCGTCTTTTCGGACCTTCGCATGCCCGGCGCGAGCGGGCTCGATATCTACCGCGAGCTGACGCAGAAGCGGCCGCATCTCGCCCGCCGCTTCGTGCTCGTCACCGGCGACAGCCTCGGCGCGCGGGCCGAGTTCGAGGAGATCGCCCCCAAGCTCAGACCGCTCCTGATGGAAAAGCCCTTTTCCACGCTCGACGTGCGCGGCGCACTTGCCGCGGTCACCGACCAGATCGGCGCGGAACGGAGCTGACCGCTCGGAGATCGTGTGAAAACTCGCTCCGGCGGCCGGATAGTAGCCGTCAGCGCTGCCTCATCGCCTCGACGTCGAGCACATCGTGCCGTGCGATGACCGCGAAGGCTTCCACCTCGTCGGCGACGAAGAAATCCCAGTCCTTCGTCCTCAGGCGGAGCCAGACCGTCTCCTGCGAGAAATGCCTGGAGCAGGTGCGGCTGACATGCTGATTGCGGCGGGCGATGTGCATGCTCGTCTCCTGTCGGTGTCGTCTCAGTGTCGGATGCCCGCGTCGGCGAGGCGGATGGTGCGCTTCACGCCGCTGTCCTTGGCGATCGCCAGGATGCAGTCGAGCGTTTCGGAGCCCCATGCCTGACCGGCGCAAGCCTTGTCGGTTTCGGTTGCGAAGACGAGGCGCGGCGCCTTTTCGGTCGTCACGACGACCTGCACTGCCGGCGTCTCGGGTTCGACGGCGGCGAAGGCAGCGCGCGGCGACGGCAGGAGCATCATGAAGGTGATCGCGCCGACGGAGATGACGGAAAACATGGCCATCTGGTTTTCCGACGTGCGGGTGCGCACGGCGATGCGCGGGAGCGCGGCGAGAACGGAGCGGCGGGCGGCGGGGGCGGCGAGAGCGGACATGGCGTTGGGTCTTTCGTTTGAAGTGGTTCCCTGATGACGCCTTTTTTAGGGACAGGCCGTATCTCCGCAGTGCCGTAGCGTTAACCACTTTGTAACCGGGCTGTTTCGAATTCCTTTCGTTTATTGCTCGCTTTGACGCGAGAACGAAACTTGCTTACCGGAGCTGGTTGCGGATCTGGTCATAAAGAATCTGTGCCGCCGGCGAGAGCGAGCGGCTGCGAACCGTGATCAGGCTGTAGGGCTGGACGACGATTTCGAACTCCGTCGGCAGGATTTCGACCGATCCGTCGAGATCGCCCCTGCCCCGCAGGAAGTTGGCGACTTCGATCGACACCGCCGCGATCGCGTCCGACTGCGCCACCATCACCAAGGTCAGCAGCAGCGACGAGGTGTTCAGGACGCGGTCGGGCAGCGGCGCGCCGTGCGAAACGAAAATCCCCTCCAGCGTGCGCCGCAGCAACGAGCCGCCCGGCTGCAGCACCCAGTCGAACTTGTGCAGCTCGTCCAGCCGCACCGCGCCGTGGCCGAGAAGCGGATGGCCACGCCGGACGATAAGGCAAGCCTTCTCGACACCGATCACGCGCGCTTCGAAGAGGCGCGGATTGAGGTCGTCGGGGATGCGGGCGACGATGAAATCGTGCCGCGAGGCGAGCAGCTCCTTGGCGAGCACCGCGCTTGTCTCGACCTGCATGTTGATCTCGACCTTCGGATAGGTCTCGCGCACGATCTTGATCGCCGGGATGACAAGGTCGATGGCGGGCGCCGTCACCGCGCCGAGATAGACCGAGCCGCCTTTGCCACTGCGCAGGTCGGCGATCTCACGGTCGACCTCGCGCAGTTCGAGCAGCACCGATCTCGCACGCCGCGCCAGCGCCGACCCGTAGGGGGTCAGCGCCACGCCGCGCGGCAGCCTTTCGCAGATAGCCGCTCCGACGAGCGACTCGATCTCGGCGATCATGCGAGAGGCGGCGGGCTGAGAGATGTTGAGGACAGAGGCAGCCGCGCTGACCTGGCCATGCTCGTCGAGTGCGGCAACCATGCGCAGGTGGCCGAGCTTGAGACCGCCCCGCGCCAGCGTTTCACCGTCGCCGTCACGCTGCCCCGACCAGGCCGGATTGGTCCATCCTTGACGATCGGACACGCCACCCTCCTCTCAATTCATACCGCCTTTGATATAGCAATCGTCGATATTTGCATTTGACAGTTATGACTATAACCGAAATTTTCCTGCCAGCGCGGTCCCGGCGATCAGACAGCAAGAAAGACGCCGGGCGACGGGAGGAGCTTCAGGCCGCGCCCCGCCCAATCGGCACAAGCCGTATCCATTTCTCAGCCGCCGTCCGGAACCCGATGCCTTGTCCGGACGGCAGCCCACCACACCACCCAAAGGGAGGAACGACGTGAAATTCCTGAAAGCAATCGTGACGGCGGCCGCCGTCAGCCTGCTGGCCCTCGCGCCCCAGGCCTTCGCCCAGGACAAGGGTCTCGTCGGCATTGCCATGCCGACCAAGTCGTCGCTGCGCTGGATCAGCGACGGCGACAGCCTCAAGGCCGCGCTTGAAGGCAATGGCTACACCGTCGACCTGCAATATGCCGAGGACGACATCCCGAACCAGCTCGCGCAGATCGAGAACATGGTGACCAAGGGCGCCAAGGTGCTGATCATCGCCTCGATCGACGGCACCACGCTGTCGGACGTGCTGCAGAAGGCGCATGACGGCGGCGCCAAGGTCGTGGCCTATGACCGCCTGATCCGCCAGAGCGGCAATGTCGACTATTACACCACCTTCGACAACTTCAAGGTCGGCGTGCTGCAGGCCGAGTCGATCCTCAAGGGCCTCGGCTATCCCGAGAACAAGGGCCCGTTCAACATCGAGCTGTTCGGCGGCTCGCCGGACGACAACAACGCCTTCTTCTTCTACGACGGCGCCATGAGCGTGCTGCAGCCGCTGATCGACAAGGGCGACCTGGTCGTCAAGTCCGGCCAGATGGGCATGGAGAAGGTCGGCACGCTGCGCTGGGACGCAGCCGTCGCACAGGCTCGCATGGACAACATCCTGTCCGCCAACTACTCCGACGGCAGCCGCGTCGACGCGGTTCTCGCCCCGTATGACGGCCTGTCCCGCGGCATCATCTCGTCGCTGCGCGGCGTCGGCTACGGCACCGCCGACCAGCCCTGGCCGATCATCTCGGGCCAGGACGCCGAGACCCCGTCGATCAAGGCGATCATCGCCGGCGAACAGTATTCGACGGTGTTCAAGGACACCCGCGAACTCGCCAAGGTGACCGCCAAGCTGGTCGACGACGTGCTCGCCGGCAAGGAGCCGGAGATCAACGACACCAAGACCTATGACAACGGCGTCAAGGTCGTCCCGTCCTACCTCCTGGTGCCGGTGTCGGTCGACAAGTCGAACTACGAGGAGATCGTGGTCAAGTCGGGCTACATCAAGGCCGAAGACCTGAAGTAGGCCGGGTCGAGAACAGCATCCTCTTCCCGTTCGCGGGGAGAGGATGCATTTTCGCCGTCTGGCCGCCGGCGACCTTCCCGAACTGGGAAGGCAACCGAGGCGATGGACCGGAGGAGAATGATGGACGACTTCATCCTCGAGATGCGCGGCATCACCAAGACCTTCCCGGGCGTGAAGGCGCTGGAGAACGTCAATCTCAAGGTCCGGCGCGGCGACATCCATGCCATCTGCGGCGAGAACGGTGCCGGCAAGTCGACGCTGATGAAGGTTCTCTCCGGCGTCTATCCATTCGGCAGCTATTCGGGCGAGATCTTCTACGAGGGCAAGGAATGCCGCTTCAACGGCATCCATGATTCCGAGCGCGAAGGCATCGTCATCATCCACCAGGAGCTGGCGCTCGTTCCCCTCCTGTCGATCACCGAGAACCTGTTCCTCGGCAACGAGCAGGCGAAGTTCGGCATCATCGACTGGAACAAGGCCGAGCGCCGGGCGTCCGAGCTGTTGCGCAAGGTCGGCTTGCGCGAAGACCCCAACACGCTCATCACCAACATCGGCACCGGCAAGCAGCAGCTCGTCGAGATCGCCAAGGCGCTCGCCAAGGACGTCAAGCTCCTGATCCTCGACGAGCCGACCGCGTCGCTGTCCGAGAAGGACAGCCAGGCGCTCCTCGACCTGCTGCTGGAGTTCAAGGCGCAGGGCCTGACCTCGATCATGATCAGCCACAAGCTGAACGAGATCAAACGCATCGCCGACCAGATCACGGTCATCCGCGACGGTTTGTCGATCGAGACGATGGACAAGGCCGACATCACCGAGGACCGCATCGTCACCTCGATGGTCGGCCGCTCGCTGGAGAACCGCTACCCTGCGCGCGCGCCGAAGATCGGCGAGACCATCTTCGAGGTGCGCAACTGGAGCGTCTACCACCCGCTTCACCCGGACCGTCAGGTCATCAAGAACATCAGCCTCAGCGTCCGCAAGGGCGAGGTCGTCGGCATCGCCGGCCTCATGGGCGCCGGGCGCACCGAATTCGCCATGAGCGTCTTCGGCCGCACCTACGGCACGAAGATCACCGGCGAGGTGCTTATGCACGGCAAGCCGGCGGACACCTCGACGGTCGGCCGCGCGGTCGACGCCGGCCTCGCCTACGCGACGGAGGACCGCAAGACCTACGGCCTCAACCTGATCGACCACATCAAGCACAACGTCACCATCGCCAACCTGCCGGGTGTCTCGAGCGGCGGCGTCATCGACGACATGGGCGAGCTTAAGGTGGCCAACGAATACCGGCGCAAGACCAATATCCGTTCGTCCAGCGTCTACCAGATTGCCGGCAACCTCTCTGGCGGCAACCAGCAGAAGGTCGTCCTGTCGAAGTGGCTGTTCTCCGATCCCGACGTGCTGATCCTCGACGAACCGACCCGCGGCATCGACGTCGGCGCGAAATACGAGATCTACACGATCATCAACAAGCTCGCCGAGGAAGGCAAAGGCATCCTGGTCATCTCCTCCGAAATGCCGGAACTGCTCGGCATCTGCGACCGCATCTACGTCTTGAACGAAGGCCGCATCGTCGGCGAAATGGCGGCGGCCGACGCAAGCCAGGAAAAGATCATGCGGGCGATCGTCCGTGGGGAGGAAAGGGCAGCCTGATGAGCACGGAAACATCCGCACCCATCGCGAACACGGCGCGTGCCACCGCGCAAATGGCGCTGAAGGAGAACCTGCGCCAGTACGGCCTGGTCATCGCGCTCATCGCCATCATGATCTTCTTCCAGATCATGACCAGCGGCGTGCTGTTCTACCCGGTCAACCTGACCAACATCGTCCTGCAGAACTCCTATATCGTCGTGATGGCGCTCGGCATGCTGCTGGTCATCGTCGCCGGACATATCGACCTGTCGGTGGGCTCCGTCGCAGGGTTTGTCGGCGCCGTCGCCGCCGTGCTCATGGTCGACTACGGCTGGCATCCGCTGCTCGGGGCGATCGCCTGCATCGCCGTCGGCGCGGTCATCGGCGGCGCACAGGGCTACTTCATCGCCTATATGAAGATCCCCGCCTTCATCGTAACGCTGGCCGGCATGCTGGTGTTCAAGGGCCTGCTGCTCTGGTTGCTTGGCGGCCGCTCCGTCGGCCCCTTCCCGCCCGAATTCCAGCTCCTCAGCGCCGGCTTCATTCCCGACATCATCGGCCCGCTGGTTCTGGCCGAGCCGACGCTCAATGCATCGGGCCGGCCGGTGCCAAACACCGGCTGGGTACTGCATTCGACAACGCTGCTCATCGGCGTTCTCATCGTTGCCGCGATGCTCTATTTTGCGCTCAAAAGCCGCCGCAACCGCGAAAGCCACGGCTACGAGGCCGAGCCGTTCGGCCTGTTCGTGGTCAAGAACCTGGTGATCGGCGGCATCATCCTGTTCCTGATGTATAAATTCGCGTCCTATCGCGGCCTGCCCAACGTTCTCATCGTGATGGGCGTCCTGATCGCGCTGTTCGTGTTCATCACCAAGCGCATGACCTTCGGCCGGCGCATCTTCGCCATGGGCGGCAACGTCAAGGCGGCGGCGCTCTCCGGCATCAAGACCGAGCGGCTCACCTTCTACATCTTCGTCATCATGGGCATGCTGGCCGCCCTCGCCGGCCTGATCTACGCCGCGCGGCTCAACCAGGCGACGCCCAAGGCAGGTGCCGGCATGGAGCTCGACGTCATCGCGGCCGTCTTCGTCGGCGGCGCCTCGGCCATGGGCGGCGTCGGCGAGGTGGCGGGAGCGGTCATCGGCGCCTTCATCATGGGCGTGATGAACAACGGAATGGGCATCATGGGCATCAACATCGACTGGCAGCAGGTCATCAAGGGCCTGGTGCTGCTCGGTGCCGTTGCCTTCGATCTCTACAACAAGAAGAAGGCATAAGCTTCCGGGAAACAAGGGAACCAGCCTCGCAGATATCATTGCCGCCTGGTCGCGTGGGAGTGCCTTAGCCGCCCACGAAAGGCGGAGCCATGCCGCAAGGCACAGCGCATCGAGAAGGAACGAGACATGCTTCTGTCGCAGATCGTCGACGAGACGGGACGGATCCGGGTGCTGGCGCGCCACGAGGAGCGGGTCCGGGCCGTCGAAGGCGCGGCGTCCGTCTATGCGCTGGCGCTCGAAGCCGCGCGCACCAACAAGGGCCTCGGCGACCTCGTGCTGCAGCGCGGCTTCGGCGCCGACATCGACCTCGAACTTGCCTATCGGCAGGGCCGCGTGCGCCCGCCGATCCACCATCCCGATCCCGCGCATCTGCACCTGACAGGCACAGGTCTCACCCATCTCGGCTCGGCCTCCGCGCGTGATGCCATGCACAAGAAGCTCGACGCCGGCGACGAGGCGCTGACGGATTCGATGAAGATGTTCCGCATGGGGATCGACGGCGGCAAGCCGGCGAATGGCGGGCCGGGCGTCCAGCCGGAATGGTTCTACAAGGGCAACGGCACGATGGTGGCCGCCCCCGGCGCGGCACTCCTCTCCCCGGCCTTTGCCGAGGATGCCGGCGAGGAGCCCGAGATCGCCGGCATCTATGTCATCGGCGACGACGGCACCCCCTTCCGCGTCGGCTTCGCGCTCGCCAACGAATTCTCCGACCACGTCACCGAGCGCGTGAACTATCTCTACCTCGCCCATTCGAAGCTCAGGAACGCCGCCTTCGGCCCCGAGATCCTGGTCGGCCCCCTGCCCGCCGACGTGCGCGGCCGCTCGCGCATCCGGCGCAAGGGCGTGACGATCTGGGAAAAGCCGTTCCTGTCGGGCGAAGACAACATGTCCCACACGATCGCTAATCTCGAACACCACCACTTCAAATACGGTCTGTTCCGCCAGCCGGGAGACGTGCACGTGCACATGTTCGGCACAGCGACGCTCTCCTTCGCCGACGGCATCCGCACCGATCCGGGCGACGTGTTCGAGATCGAGGCCGACGGCTTCGGCCTGCCCTTGCGCAATCCGCTGGCGATCGAGAAGCCGGCGAAGGTGAGCGTGCGCGCTCTTTAGGCCGCGACCCGCCTGCCGCGTGTCGAGCGCCAGAGCAGCAGCGTCATCACGCTGACATTGAGCAGGTTCCACGCGATGCCGTTGAGGAACGCGGCCGCATACGAACCCGTCTGGTCGTAGATGAAGCCAGACATCCAGCCGCCCAGCGCCATGCCGAGGATCGTCGCCATGATGACGATACCAACCCTCTGCCCCGCTTCCTTGGCCGGCATGTATTCGCGCACGACGATGGCGTAGCTCGGCACGATACCGCCCTGTGCCAAGCCGAACATCGCCGAGACGACATAGAGCGAGGCGAGCCCGTCGAACGGGATGTAGAACAGCAGCGACAGACCCTGCAGCACCGAGCCGATCAGCAGCGTCGGGATGCCGCCGATGCGGTCGGCGAGGAAGCCCGAGGCGAGCCGGCTGATGATGCCGGCCCCCAGCATCAGCGACAGCATCTCCGCGCCCCGCGCCACGCCGTAGCCGAGGTCGGCGCAATAGGCGACGATGTGCACCTGCGGCATCGACATCGCCACGCAGCAGGCAAGCCCCGCCACGACCAGCAGCGCCTGGATCGCGCCCGGCGGCAGGCCGATGTCCTTGACCGGAGCCGCGCCCGCCGCGCCAGAGCCCGAATGGTGCGCCGGCCTCCTGCCTAGCATCGCCGCGAGCGGCAGCATCGTCACCAGGCAGACGATGCCGATGATGAGATAGGTCTCGCGCCATCCCTGTGCCACCAGCAGCGGCTGCATCGCCATCGGCCAGAGCGCGCCGGCGAGGTAGTTGCCGCAGGCGGCGACCGCCACCGCGATGCCGCGCCGCCGGTCGAACCAGTGCGAGATGTCGGCGATCAGCGGCCCGAAGGTCGCGGACGATCCCGCGCCGATCAGCAGCCCTTGCGCCAGCGCCAGCGTACCGATCGATGGCGCGTAGGAGGCGAGGATGAAGCCCGCGCCGGAAAGCGTCGCCGAGACCAGCGCCGGCCACATGAAGCCTATACGGTCGATGAGGCGCCCGACAACGACATTGCCGAGCGCGAAACCGAGCATCGTGGCCGTATAGGCAAGCGAGGCCTCGCCCCTGCCCGCGCCGAATTCGGCCTGCGCCGCCGGCAGCACCACCACGATCGCCCACATGCCGACGCCGCCGATCGTGGCGAGCGCCAGCGAAATGCCGAGCCTGAGCCACGCATAGGCTCCGTCCGGCGCATAGCGATCCGGTCCGCTGTTCGTTCGCATGCCATCCTCCCGCCATGCGGACGTCCCGCCGGCTACCGGACCCTATGCGCCTCCATCGGATCCGCGCAGCGCCACGGGGGCAAAATCGCAGCGCCAGGCGAATGTCGCTTCGATGCCGAGCAGTTGATTCACGCCGCTAAGAACAACTGCAAGTGTGCAAGTTTGCAGAAATAGCAGGAAAGACACCCAAAAAAGATGGCTTGGATATACTTTCCCCTCTATTAGAGACGTGCGAATAAACCAGAGCTTCGCCTCTGATGGAGGGACACAATGAAAATTTCCGCAATTCTCGCGGCGGCGGCCTTGGCTGCCGGCGCCCTGCTGGGTGCGGTGCAGATTTCGTCCGCCCAGGCAACACGCACCTGGATATCAGGTGTCGGCGACGACGCCAATCCGTGCAGCCGCACGGCCCCCTGCAAGACGTTCGCCGGCGCCATCTCGAAGACCGCGGCCGGCGGTGAGATCAACTGCATCGACCAGGGCGCCTACGGCACCGTGACGATCACCAAGTCGATCAACCTCTCGTGCGAAGGCGTGACCGCCGGTGTCCTGCATTCGTTGACGAACGGCATCATCATCAACGCCGCGTCGACGGACGTGATCAATCTGCGCGGGCTGGACATCAATGGCGGCACGCCCACCACCGCCGGCCTCCATGGCGTGCGCATTCTGAATGCCGGCAGGGTCAACATCGACAACTGCATGATCCGCAACAGCCTCGGCGCGAGCCCTTACGGCTACGGTGTCTTCGTCGGCCCGACGAGCGGCAAGATCTTGGTCAACATCAACGATAGCAACATCTCGAACAACGGCGCCGCATCGACCGGCGCCGGCGTCCAGGTCGAGCCGACCGGCAGCGGCAGCGTCCTCATGTCGATCTCCAACACCAAGATCTTCGCCAACACGATGGGCGTGCGCGGCTTTGCAAACGCCACGACCGGCAGCGTGGAAATCTCGATCAGCAATTCCCTGATCAGCGGCAACACCTTCCACGGCGTCGTCGCCCAATCGGAGCAGGGTTCGACAAAGATCATGATCGACAACACCCAGATCGTCGGCAACCTCAGTCACGGCATACGCTCCGTCGATGCGAACTCCATCGTTCGCGTGAACAACTCGACGATCACCGGCAACCTGGTCGGTCTGCTGAGCGCGAACGGCGGCAGCCTCCGCACCTATGGCAACAACGCACTGAACGGAAACGGCACCGACGGCGCCTTCACAGGCACCGTCGCGCTGCAGTAGCCCGACACGATCATGGCGCAGCCGCATCGCCGCGGCTGCGCCTCAGTCGTCGAGAAATCGGCGCGCCCATGTCGCGCACCACGTTGCTGTGTCCCTCGGACACATCCGCAGCTTGCCTGCGGCGTTCCCGCCGATGCGAGACGGCCTCGCTTGCATCCACGGCCAAAAGGTCGTTTTCTGTACGATGAAATTGCGCCGCTTCACCGGCAGCGGTCGCCGAGTCCCCTTTGTGAGGGTCCATAGATGTCCATTCATCGCACGATTGTGCCCGCAGCCGCCGAACTTGCGCAGAACACCGCCGCGCCGTTCGAACAGGCGAAAGCCATGCCGAAATCGGTCTACACCGCGGAAGATTTCGCCGCACTGGAGCTCGAGACCATCTTCGCCGGCGAATGGCTTTGCGCCGGGCGCGCCGACGCGCTGAAAGGACCCGGCGACTATCTGACGATGGAGATTGCCGGCGAGCCGATCGTCGTCCTGCGCGACCGTGACGGCAAACTGCGTGCGATGTCGAATGTCTGCCGCCATCGCATGTCGACGCTGTTGCAGGGAACGGGGACGGTGCGCGCCATCGTCTGCCCCTACCACGCCTGGACGTACAATCTCGACGGTACGCTGCGCGGCGCGCCGGCCATGGGAAAGAACGAGACGTTCCACCGAGACGAAATCCGCCTCCCGCCGGTGCGTTGCGAGGAGTGGCTGGGCTGGATCATGGTGACGCTCAACTCCGATGCGCCGCCGCCTTCGGAACGGTTGAAAGCCGTCGAGGACCTGGTCGGATATCTCGACATGGGCGCCTATACCGAAACTTTCCGGGAAACCCATCGCTGGGATACCAACTGGAAGGTGCTCGCGGAAAACTTCATGGAGAGCTACCATCTGCCGGTCTGCCACGCCGGGACCATCGGCGGTTCGACCGACCTGAACACGATGGTCTGCCCCGAAGGCACGGACACGTTCAACTATCACACGATCCTGCGCAACGATCAGGTCAAGCTCTGTCTCGCGCATCCGGACAACACCACGCTTACCGGCGACGAGCGACGCACCACGTGGCTGCTTGCCATCTATCCTTCGCTGCTGATCACGCTGACGCCGGGATATTTCTGGTACTTGAGCCTGCACCCGCATGGGCCGGGCCAGGTCGACATCATCTTCGGCGGGGGCATGTCGCCCGACTATATGGCCGATGCCGATGCGCCGAGCCAGCTCGCCGCAGTCAAGAAGATGCTCGACCACGTGAACGAGGAAGATCGTGGCTGCACGGAGAAGGTCTTCAAGGGCCTCAATGCGCGGCTGGCCGGGCCGGGACCGCTGTCGCATCTCGAGCGGCCCAATTTCGAGTTCGCGCAATATATCTCGCGCCGCGTGAACGGGCAGGCTGGCTGATCAGCGGCCGGCGGCACGCCGGAGCGCCACGCAGTCGGCCAGCAGACACAGGATTTCGAAGGCGATGTTCGCCGCCAGCAGCGCGGTGCCGCCGCCGGCGTCGAACGGCGGCGAGACTTCCACCACGTCGGCCGCGACCAGATCGACATCCTTGAGGCCGCGCAGGATCGCATTCACCTCGCGCGGAAGAAGACCGGCGACCTCAGGCGTGCCGGTTCCCGGGGCGAAGGCCGGATCGACGCTGTCTATGTCGAAGGACAGATAGGTCGGGCCGCTGCCCGCCACGCGCCGCGCTTCCGCTACGACACCGTCCGGTCCGAGCGCGTCCGCCTCCTCGATCGGGATGACGCGAATTCCCTGCGACGCCGTCCATTTTTCGTCGTCGGTCGAATAGATCGAACCACGGATTCCGATCTGGACCACGCGGCGGGGATCGAGCAGCCCTTCCTCGATGGCGCGACGGAACGGGGTTCCATGCGTGTATTTCAAGCCGCCGAAATAGCTGTCGGCCATGTCCTGGTGCGCGTCGAAATGGATCATGCCGACCGGGCCGCTCCGAGCCGCGGCGCGCAGCGGCGCCAGCGAGGACAGGTGGTCGCCGCCGATGGCGAGCGGCACGGCACCTGCCTCGACGATCCTGTCGGCGAACGCCGCGATGCTGTCCAGCGAGCGGTGGAGGTCGATGGGGTTTGTCGGTGCATCGCCGAGATCGGCGACCTTGCAAAGGTCGTAGGGCGAGCGCTTGGAGACGCCATGGACGCGCCGGATCATCCCCGACATGTCCCGCACCTGGCGCGGTCCGTGGCGCGGACCGGGACGGTTGGTCGTGCCTCCGTCCCACGGCACGCCGAAGATCGCGACATCCACGAGCGCTGGATCTTCTATCACCGGCAGGCGCATGAACGTTGCCGGCCCGGCGAAGCGCGGAACGGCGATGGAATCGATTGGCGCGAACGTGCGTTCGTTCATGCGGATCTCCGAGCTTCAGAACAGCTTAACCGGGTTGCCCGGCCGTGCAACCCGTGTGATGCCGCACGGCACTGCCTAGTTTTTTTGCATTGCTGGAAAATGCTCAAGGATTGACAGCTCGGTCTTGATCGCATCAGTTAGACAAAGTGCCGGAGGCGGCCCGATGAACCCGATCACGGAGAAGTTCCATGCAAAAGCGTTTGTTCCTCAAAGCAGTGCTTGGGCTGGCCATCCTGTCCGCCGCATCGCTGCCCGCGCTGGCGGAAAGCGCGCTGGACCGGGTCAAGGCCGCTGGCGTCCTGAAGGTCGGCACGGAAACGGCTTTCGCGCCTTTCGACTTCATCGATGAAGCCGGCGAGCATACCGGCCTCAACGTCGATGTTTTCGCGGAAGTGGGCAAGGAACTGGGCGTGAAGATCGAGTGGGTCGAGCTGCCGTGGGACGGCGTTCTGCCCGCGCTGGAGGCTGGCCAGTTCGACATGGTCGCGGGCCCGGCGACCATCACCAAGGCGCGCCTCGAGCGCTATCGGTTTCTTTCCCCCGTCGCCGAGGCAACGGTCGCCTTCCTGAAAGGCAAAGGTGAAGCCGATATCACCAAGCCCGAGGATCTGGCGGGCAAGACGGTTGGCGCCGGCAAGGCGACCGCGCAGCTCGCCCAGATCCAAGAGTACAGCAAGACGCTGTCGACCCCGATCGAAACGCGGGAATATGTCAGTTTCAACGAGGCGTATGCCGACCTGGCCGCCGGCCGCATCGCCGCCGTCGGCAATTCGCTGCCGAACATCGCCTTCGTCGCATCGAAGCAACCCGACGTGTTCGAAGTGGTCCTGCCCCCCTTCGGCAAGAAATCCTATTTCGGCTTTATCGGCACCAAGAAGCCCGATGACCAGCCGTTGCTCGACGCGGTGCAGGCCGCCCTGGTGAAGATGAAGGGGGACGGCCGCATTGCCGAGCTTCAGAAGAAGTGGTTCGGCACCAGCTTCGACACGCCGGATGAAGTTCCGGAGCCGAACTTCTGACGATAGGATGCCAGATCCCTTCCGGCTTCCCTTGATCGCCTGGCCGCTCGTCCTGGTCGCGGGCGGACGGCGTAACTCGATGTCTGAGCACGGCCCATGACGATGCGGCTATTCGAGCTGATGCTGGTGGCCGCCGGGCGCACCATCGTCATCAGTGCCATATCGATCATGCTCGGCCTGCTCATCGGCCTTTGCGTGTGCGCGGCGAAATTGTCCACCCGCCGCCTTCTGTCGGTCCCGGCAGGGATATTCATCAGCTTCTTCCGCGGCGTGCCGCTGATCGTGCAACTGCTGCTGATCTACAATCTGCTTCCCCAACTCGGACTGTTCGTGCCGAGCGTGATCGCGGCGGTGATCGGCCTGTCGCTATGCACTGCCTCCTACCAGGCCGAAAATTTGCGCGGGGGCTTCCTGAGCGTTCCCAAGGGGCTGGTGGAGGCGGGCGACATGCTGGGCATGACGCCGTGGCAGCAGTTCCTGCGCATCCGCGCGCCAATCGCGCTGCGGCTGACGGTTCCCGCGCTGGTCAACGAGGCGATCCTGATCCTCAAGGCTTCGTCGCTGATCTCCGTCGTCGGCGTCATCGAACTGACCCGAATGGCGCAGAACCTGTCTGCGTCCACCTACAAGCCGCTCCTGTTCTACTCGGTCGCCGGCGGACTCTACCTCGTCATCAACTGGGCCGTGGCCGGTGGCGGCACGGTCGCGGAACGCTTTATGAAGGTCGGCCGCATATGAGCCTCGATTTCGGGCTGATGGCAGCGCAGATGCCCGCCATCCTGGCCGGATTGCGCATAACCTTGCTGATCTGGATCGCGTCGACGCTGCTCGGCTTCGCTCTCGGCTTCGCGATTGCGGCCGGCCGTCGGTTCGGGCCAAGGCCCCTCGCCCTGGCACTGCGCGCCATCGTGGAAGTGCTGCGCGGCACGCCGTTCCTGGTGCAGATATTCCTGCTCTATTTCGGCGGACCTTTCATCGGCATCAGGCTCGAGCCCATACCGGCCGGTCTGATCGGCCTCACCATCTATGCGTCCGCCTATTTCAGCGAGATTTTCCGGGCAGGATTCAACGCGGTTCCGAAAGGGCATATCGAGGCGGCCGAATGCCTGGGGCTGACGCAGTCGCAGATCGTGCGGCGCATCTTCGTGCCGGAAATGACGGTGCTGGTGCTGCCACAATGCGTAAACTGGGCGATCCTCCTGATGAAGGAGACCGCGGTCCTGTCCGTGATTGCGGTGCCCGAGATGACGGCGGTCATCAGCACGCTCGGCTCGCAGCAATATGCCTTTGTCGAGGCCCTGTTCCTGCTTGCGGCGTTCTACTGGGTGCTGGTCGAACTCTGCGGCCGGCTCGGCCAATATGGCGAGAAGCGCCTCTCCAAATACAGGTTCGCGGTATGACGTCTGCGTCCGCAGTCAGCATCCGCCACGTGTCGAAACGGTTCGGCGACAGCGAGGTGCTTAAGGATATCTCACTGGAGGTCCCGCCCGGCGCCACGACATGCCTGATCGGTCCGTCCGGCTCGGGCAAGTCGACGCTGCTGCGCTGCGTCGCCTTTCTGGAGGAGGCCAGCGCGGGCACGATCCTGATCAACGGCCAGCCGCTTGGTTTCGCCGACGACGGCAACGGCCGCCGACGGCTGAGTCCGCAAAGCATCCATCAGGTGCGCTCGCAGGTCGGCATGGTCTTCCAGCAGTTCAATCTTTGGCCGCATATGACGGCGCTGGGCAATGTTTCCGAAGCGCTTGTCACGGTGCGCGGGTTGAAGCGTTCCGAGGCGGAAGAGCGCGCCAGGGCCCAGCTTCGCCATGTGGGCCTGGAGGACCGCGCGAAATACTATCCGTCCGAACTTTCGGGCGGACAACAGCAGCGCGTGGCGATCGCCCGCGCGCTCGCCATGGAGCCCAGCATCCTCCTGTTCGATGAACCGACCTCGGCCTTGGATCCGGAACTGACCGGAGAGGTGTTGAACGTCATGCGCAAGCTTGCGGAGGAAGGCATGACCATGATCGTCGTGACACACGAGATCGGTTTCGCGGCAGGCGTCGGCAAGCTGATCGCGTTCCTCGACCATGGCCAACTCCTGCTGCATGGCTCGCCGCAAGAGGTCTTCGGCGGTCAGCGACACCCGCGGCTGTTACAATTCCTGCAGACATATGACCGCGGAATCGCCCATCTGGGCCAACGCAGCGACTGAACCGTGGAAATGGCTGGTGGGTGCTCCGGCTCTTCTTGTGCTTTCCGGTCTTGCGGCTGTCCCGCGCCACCGTCACACCGTGTCTTACAGTCCAATTCTCCCATCGGTCATCCCGCTTCGTTGGCCGTCTCCGGAGCGGCGGCAGTTCCGCCTCCGCGTTGAAGCGGTGGGAAATTGTCCGGAGTGATGGTCTCCCGCTCGAGCAGAAGGCGTGCGCCGGCTTTCAGGTCGTCGATGCGGGATCGCAGCAGATCCTTGGCAGCGCGGTAGGCCTCGTCGATCATCTCGCGTATGGCCAGGTCGACCTCGCGCGCGGTCGCTTCCGAATAGTCCTTCGGGTGCAGGCGGCCGCCGTCGCCCAGCCACTGCTGCCGCTCCTCCTCAAGCACGGCCTGGCCGACCTTCTCGCTCATGCCGAAGCGCGTCACGCTCTGGCGAGCGACGTCCGTCGCCTTGGCGAGATCGTCAGCTGCACCAGTCGAAACCTCGCCATAGATAATCTCCTCGGCCGCGCGGCCCGCGAGCAAGGCTGTAATGCGTTCCTTCAATTCGCTCGTGGTGATCAGGAAGCGGTCGTCGGTCGGCCGTTGCAGCGTATAGCCAAGCGCACCGATCGAGCGGGGGATGATCGAGACCTTGTGCACGGGATCGGTCTTGGTCAGGCTGGCGGCTGCCAGCGCGTGACCCATCTCGTGATAGGCGACGCGTTCCCGCTCTTCGGGCTTGAGCAGACGGCCGCGTCTTTCGGCGCCGGCGACGATACGTTCTACCGCATTGGTGAAATCGTCCATCGTCACCTGCTCGGCGTTGCGTCTTGTGGCGAAAATCGCGGCCTCGTTGACGAGATTGGCGAGATCGGCGCCGGTGAAGCCGGGCGTGATGCCGGCGATATCGCCGACATTCACCCCGGGAGCCGTCTTTATGGCCTTCATGTGCACCTTGAGGATCGCCTCTCGTCCCTTGCGGTCGGGGCGGTCCAGCACCACCTGCCGGTCGAAGCGGCCGGCGCGGGTGAGCGCCGGATCGAGTATCTCCGGTCGGTTGGTCGCGGCCAGGAGCACGATGCCGACGCGGGGGTCGAAACCGTCGAGTTCCGACAGAAGCTGGTTGAGCGTCTGTTCCTTCTCATCGCCTCCGCCATAGCCCGAGAACGGGGTGCGCGCCCGGCCCAGCGCGTCCAGTTCATCGATGAAGATGATGCAGGGCGCGGCCTTGCGCGCCTGTTCGAACAGATCGCGCACGCGGGCAGCTCCCACGCCGACGAACATTTCGACGAACTCTGACCCGGAAATGGAGAAGAAAGGCACCTTCGCCTCTCCCGCGACCGCACGGGCCATCAGAGTCTTGCCGGTGCCGGGCGGCCCGACCAGCAGGATACCCTTGGGAATCCGCGCGCCGAGGCGGCCGTATTTGTCCTTGTCCTTCAGGAAGGACACGATCTCCATCAATTCGACCTTGGCCTCGTCGACCCCGGCCACGTCATTGAACGTCACGCCGGTTTCGCGCTCGACATAGACCTTGGCCTTCGACTTGCCGATATTGATCAGCCCGCCCATGCCCTGCCGGTCGGCGATGCCGCGAAACAGGAACATCCAGAGGCCGAAGAAGATCAGCGCCGGCAGGATCCAGGACAGGATCGTGGTCACCCAGTTGCTGTCCGTGCCGCCCGTCACCTTCACGCCGGCCTTCTCGAAGGCCACCGCGGCATTGGGATCGACCCGTGCGGAAACGAAGACGGTCTTGCCGTCCTGCGGCTCCTTGAACTGGCCCTGGATCATCGTCTCAGTGATGGTGACGGATGCGACCTTGCCTTGCTCCACTGCATGCATGAGGTCGCTGTAGGAAAGCTGGGCGATGTCGCGATAACCGAGCCACAACTGGAAGAGGCTGAACAGAAACAGTGCAACGACGATGTAGCCTATGTTGAATGTGTGCTTTTTGTTCATCGTTTCGCCTGTCTGATCGTTTGTCGGGGAAGCCGGCTGCTATCTTTCATCCGGCGTCCAACGCAGCCTTGATGCCGATCAAGAAACACGCGGCGCCGTAACAGGCTATCTCGCGGCCCGGTGAGCGCCGCTGACGCTCAAGAACGCCTCCTCCTCATCGCATGTCGGCGCTCGCGGGCGAAGAACCAGTGCTTCGTTGCTTCCGAGGCGACGAGATAGGCGAGAGTGATTACCACAAGGCCGGCCGTGACGGAGGCCGGCAGGGGCACGAAGCCGAACCAGTCCGCGCCCGGCAAGTAGGGAATGGCGATGGCGAAGAGCCCGACCGCCAACGTCAGCCATGACAGCATCGCGCTTGGGCGGCTGCGCCAGAACGCCTTGCGGGTGCGCACGATAAGCACGATCGCGAGTTCGGTGATCAGCGATTCCACGAACCATCCCGTCTGGAAGATCTGCTCGGTCGCGCCCGCGACGAGGATCAGGAAGCCGAACGTCACGAAATCGAACGCGGAGCTGACGAGCCCGAACGCGACCATGAACCGGCGGACATAGCCGATGTTCCAGTGTTGCGGGGTTCGGGTCTGGTCGGGATCGACCCTGTCCGTCGCGATCGCCAGCGATGGCACGTCAGACAGGAAGTTGTTGAGCAGGATCTGCGGCGCGAGCAGCGGCAGGAAGGGCAATGCCAGCGAGGCGAGGGCCATCGAGATCATGTTGCCGAAATTGGCGCTGGTGGTAATGGCGATGTATTTCATCGTGTTGGCAAAGGTGGCGCGGCCGTCGTCCACACCGCGCAACACGACGTCGAGGTCGCGCTTGAGCAGGATCATGTCGGCGGCCTCGCGCGCCACATCCACCGCGCCGTCGACGGAAATTCCGATATCGGCCTCATGCAGCGCCGGCGCGTCGTTGATGCCGTCGCCGAGATAGCCGACGACATGGCCTCGCCGCCGCAGCGCCGCGATGATCCGTTCCTTCTGGTTCGGGTCGATCTCCGCGAAGATGTCGGTTCGCGCGGCGCGGCCGAACAGGCCTTCCTTGGTGAGCTTCGCAAGCTCGCCGCCTGTTAGGAGGTTGTGATGCGGCAGGCCGATGGTCTCTGCCAGGTGCGCGGCGACGTAGCGGTTGTCGCCGGTGATCATCTTCACCTTGATGCCCCGTGCGTCGAGCGCCTTAAGCGTCTCGGCCATGCCGGTCTTCGGCGGATCGAGGAAGAGGAGGAAACCCGCGAACGAAAGCTCGCGCTCGTCGTCGCGGCCGTAGGAGCTTTTCGCCGGCAGATGACGGATCGCGAGCCCAAGCACGCGGTAGCCTTGCGTGCTCCAGCTGCGCATCCGATCGTCGATCGCCTTGACCCGTGTCTCGTCCAAAGGCCGTGTTCCATCCTCTCCGACCACGGACGAGCAGACCTCTAAAACGTTTGACACAGCGCCCTTGCAGATCATCAACACCTCCGGCGACGAAGGTTCGCGCACTATGATAGACAACCGCTTGCGGACGAAATCGTAGGGAATCTCGTCGACCTTGACGTAGTCGCCCAAGCGGTCGCCGTCCGTCTTGCCGGAGGAGATGGCTTCGTCCAGCGGGTTGGCCATTCCCGCCTGCAGCGTCGCATTGAGCAGCGCCCAGAGCCGGACCTGCGCCGAGTTCGCCCCGTCGGCGTCCATGCAGCCGTCGAGCCGGATGACGCCTTCGGTCAGCGTGCCGGTCTTGTCGGTGCACAGAAGGTCCATGCTGCCGAGGTTCTCGATCGCGTCGAGCCGCCGCACGATGACGCCGTTCGCCGCCATGGTGCGGGCGCCGCGCGCCAGCGTGACGCTGATGATCGCGGGCAGCAGTTCGGGGGTCAGGCCTACGGCGAGGGCGAGCGAAAACAGAAGCGAGTCCACTGCCGGCCGGTCGAGCAGGAGGTTGGCGAAGAAGACCAGGATCACGATCGCCAGCATGATCTCGGTCATCAAATAGCCGAACCGGCGGATGCCCCGCGCGAATTCGGTCTCGGGCGCCGTATGGGCGATCGTGGCGGCGATGCCGGCGAATTCCGTATTCGATCCGGTGGCCACTGCGAGCATCGTCGCGGTACCGCTGCGCACCGACGTGCCGGTGAAGACCGCATTGCTGCGCTGGCCGATCTGCGCGTCCGGCGCAGAGCCCCCCGGCGCCTTGACGACCGGGAACGTCTCGCCCGTGAGCGCCGACTCGCTGACGTTGAAATCGCGCGCTTCGAGGAGGATGCCGTCGGCAGGGACGAGATTGCCCGCGGAAAGCCTGACCACGTCGCCGGGCACGATCTCCTCGGTTGCGACCTGCGTCTCGTGTCCGTCGCGAAGCACAAGGGCCTTGCGCCCGATCCGAGCCTTCAGCGCCTCCATGGCGCGCGAGGCCCCATGCTCCTGGGTGAAGGAGAGGATGCAGCTCGCCAGCACGATCACCCCGATGATGGCGGCTTCGCCGCCTTCGCCGACGAAAGCGGAGACGACCGCCGCGAAGATCAGGATCAGGACAAGCGGGCTGCGGAACTGCCGTATGAACGTGCCGACCGCCGTGCCGGCGCCTCTGGTGCCGATCCTGTTCAGGCCCGCTTCCCGCAATCGGAGGCCTGCCTCGTCGGCAGAAAGCCCTTTGGGCTGAGATCGCAGATCCGTCAGGAGCTTCTTCGACGGTATCGACCAGTAGGACGACCCGGCATGTCCTGTCTGTCGCGATGAAAGTCCGGACTGCATCGGCCTCTCTCAGGGCGGACTTTCGTGGTCTTCTTCCGCAACCTATCCGCACACATCCGGAAGAAAAGTCCGAGGCTGTCGTCAGCTCGACATGAAACGATTGCGTCCGACTTCGTCGAGCAGCGACCGTGTCACCCCTCCGAATGCCCATTCCCGCAGCCGGCTGTGCCCAAAGGCGCCGGATACGACCAGATCTGCCTGGCAGGAGCCGAAGAACTCGAGCAACTTTCCGCTGTCATCGGAACCCACGATCACTTCGCTCCATGCCTTTATGCCATGTCGTGCGAGGAAGGCGACCACGTCCGCCACCCCATCGCGCGCCCACTCGATGCCCTCGGCGGCCACAGTGACCACGGTCACTTCGTCGGCTGACAGAAGCAGCGGCACCGCATCCGCGACCGCGCGCCGCGCTTCCCGTGTGTCCTTCCAGGCAACGACGATCTTCCTGGCCGCTATCTGTTCGGCACCTCCGGCCACGACCAGCAGTGGACGTCCCGCCTGCAGGACGACGCTTCCGGGATCGGACACACGATATGTATTGCCCGTGGCCGCTCCCTCTTGCGCCGCCATGACGACGAGGTCGGCCATTCGCGACGAACGGGCCAAGGCGCGCGTCGGGCTTTCGAGGGCGTTGCGCCATTCCGTTTTGATCGCGCCGGCAACAAGAGCCTCGAATTCCTCGCGCAGCTCCTTGAAACTGCTCTCGATCTCGTCCCTCATCTGCTGCCACGCTTCCATCACCAGTCCTTCGCCTCCCGGTCCGGATATCGGCAAGGGTGCATCGGCCGCGCAGAATCCGATCAGAGAGGCGCCCGAACGTTTCGCCAGGTCGGTTGCGACCTTCACGATCGGTGCGACCGGCCCGTCAATATCGATGTTTACGAGAATGGACCTGTAGGTCACGGGAATGTCCTCATTGCTCACGCTACGAGAACGATAGAAGCCGGCGGCGAGAGCACCTTGACGCCGATCAAAATGGCTCGCCGCGAACGGGGCAGCGTCAACCTGATTCAATTCGGGTGCCTCGCGTGCCGGCGACGATCGCCACGGCATCCTCGAGCCTTCCGATGGCGGCGGATTTGCCGGCTATGTTTGCAAACTCGACCGCCGCTTCGATCTTCGGCCGCATGGAGCCGGCCGCGAATTCGACTACCGATAGATCGGAGGCCTTCACATGACCAAGCGCGTGGGCGTTCGGCGTACCCCAATCGATATAGACAGCGTCCACATCGGTCAGCATGAGGAGAAAGTCCGCTTCGATCTGCCGCGCCAGGAGCGACGAGGCGAGATCCTTATCGATGACTGCCTCGACCCCGGTGATGCTGCCATTGTCCAGCTCGACGACGGGGATGCCGCCGCCGCCCGCACAGATGACAATCACGCGGTGGTCGATCAGGAAGGTGAGCACCTGGGCCTCGAGGATCGTCTCCGGCTTCGGCGAAGCGACGACACGGCGCCATTTGTCGTTGTCCGGCGCGATCTGCCAGCCTCGTTCGGCCGCGAGCTTCCGTGCCGTGGCCTCGTCATAGACGGGCCCGATGGGCTTCGTCGGCCTGCCGAACGCTGGATCGTGCGGGTCGACCTTCACCTGCGTCAGCAGTGTGGCGAAGAGCCGGTCCTTGATGACATTGGCAAGCTCCTGCTGAAGGACGTAGCCGATCATTCCGGCGCTTTCGGCATCGAGCACGTCGAGCGGAAAGGCTGGTTCGGGGGAAGCCGCTGCCTGGAGGGCAAGCAGACCCACCTGTGGGCCGTTGCCGTGTGTGATCACCAGCGAGTGGCCAAGGTCGACAAGTTCGGCGAGCACCGAGGCAGCCTTCCTGATGTTGGCGCGCTGTCTTTCGGCTGTCATTGGCTCGCCTCGCTTGAGCAGGGCATTGCCACCTAGCGCCGCGACGATGCGCATCTCAGCCGCCGATCGTGGCGACGAGAATCGCCTTGATCGTGTGCATGCGGTTTTCGGCCTGGTCGAAGACGATCGAGGCCTCCGACTCGAAGACCGCGTCTTCCACCTCCATGCAATCGATGCCGTACTTGCTCGCGATGTGCTGTCCGACCTCCGTCTCGGTGTCATGGAAGGCGGGCAGGCAGTGCATGAATTTGGTGAACGGATTTCCGGTGGCCGCCATCAGTTCGCGCGTGACGCGATAGGGCGTGAGCAGCTTGATGCGCTCGCCCCAGCCGCTCTCATCCTCTCCCATGGAGAGCCACACGTCCGTATAGATGAAGTCGGCGCCCTCGACGCTTGCCTTCACGTCCTCGTCGAGCCTGAAGCGGCCACCGCTGCGCTCCGCAAGTCCCCTGACGTGGGCGACGAACTGGTCTTCCGGCCACAGTTCGCGCGGCGAGGCTATGCGCATGTCCATGCCGAGCTTGGCCGCACCGATGGCGAGCGACTGGGCGACATTATCCCGGCCTTCGCCGACGAAGGTGACCGTCATGTCCGACAGATGCTTGTGCGTGAATTCGCGCATCGTCATGAAATCCGCGAGGATCTGGGTCGGATGCGCCTCGTTGGTCAGCCCGTTGTAGACCGGCACGCCGGCATAGGCCGCCAACAGTTCGACCTGGCGCTGGCCGAAGCCCCGATACTCAATCGCATCGTACATGCGCCCGAGCACGCGGGCGGTATCCTTCATCGATTCCTTATGGCCGATATGGCTGCCTGCCGGGCCAATATAGGTCACGTGTGCGCCCTGGTCGTAGGCGGCCACCTCGAAACCGGAACGGGTGCGGGTGGAATCCTTCTCGAAGATAAGGGCGACGTTCTTGCGGATCAGCCGCGGCACCTCGGTGCCGGCCTGCTTCGCAGCTTTCAGGTCGCCAGCAAGGCGCAACAGGTAGCGGATCTCCGAGGCGGAGAAATCGTCGAGCGTCAGCACGTTGCGGCCGTGAAGATTGACAGGCATGTCCTAGTTCCTCATTCGCCAGGTCGGTTCAAACTGGATCGCGGGCGATCGGGCAGGTCATGCAATGGCCGCCGCCCCGGCCGCGGCTGAGCTCTGCGCCTTCGACCGTAATGACCTCGACGCCGGCGCGCCGCAGGAGCGTATTGGTGTAGACGTTGCGGTCGTAGCCGATGACCACGCCCGGCTCGACGGCGATGACGTTGTTGCCGTCGTCCCACTGCTCCCGTTCGGATTCATAGGAATCGCCACCCGTCGCGACAATGCGCAGCGTCTTCAATCCGAGCGCTTCCTTCACGACCTCGATGAAGGGCTTCGTCTCTTCCACGACGTCGACGGGAGCTTCTCCTTCGCCAGGCCTCAGCGAAAAGGTGCGTAGTCGCTCGACCACTGGCGGATACATCGTCGCCAGATCGCGGTTGCAGAAGGTGAAGATCGTATCGAGATGCATGAAAGAACGGTCGCGCGGCATAAGGGCTGCGATGATCCTGGTTGCCTCGCCGGCCGCAAAAAGGCTGCGGGCAAGACCACTGACAGCCTGCGGCGTCGTGCGTTCGCCCATGCCGACCAGCACGACCCCGCCGCCGACCGGCATGACGTCGCCGCCTTCCAGGCTCACGCCGGGGCCGGGATTGTCGGGCGAGACGAACGGCAGTCCGGCTTCCCGGAACCGCGGATGAAAACGGTATACCGCTTCCACATTGGCAGCCTCCGGCTTACGGGCCGGCCAGTACATGGCGTTGACCGACACGGAACGATAGATCCAGCACGACGAGTCGCGGGTGAAGAGCTGGTTGGGCAGCGGCGGCAGCACAAAGTCCTGGGGCAGCAGCGTCTTGCCCGTGAGGCCGGCCGGCTGAAAGGGCAACTCCGCGCGGGCGATGCCGCCGACGAGAAGCGCCGAAAGCTGGTCAGCCGGCATTTCATCGAGCCAGCCGCGCAGCTCGCCGACCATGTCATAGCCGACGACCGAGGCATCGACCCTCCGGTCGAGCAGCCAGTCGCGAGCTTCGGCGTTCGCCATGGTTTCGGCAAGCAGCTCGCCGAACAGGTGTACGACGACGCCGCGCTCGCGAAGCGCATCGACGAAGACGTCGTGTTCCTGGCGTGCGCGCTTCACCCACAGCACGTCGTCGAACAGCAGCGCCTTGCAGTTGTCGGGCGTCAGCCGACGAAGGCTGAGATCAGGCCGGTGCACGATCACTTCGTGCAACCGGCCGACTTCGGAATGGACGCCGAGGGCAGCCATGACGGATCCTTTCAAGACTTGCGGGTTCAGAGCGCGCTGACCGCGCCGGTCCACATCTCGTAGCCGGCGTAGAGGCCGACCGCGACGAGGGCGATGGCCAGCACTGCCTCCACCGGGTGGAAGAGGCGCCGGCCGTTCTCGCGGCGTGCCCAGACATAGAAGATGATGCCCGGTGCGTAGAGGATGGCGCACATGAACAGATATGACAGGCCGGCGGCGTAGACGAGCCACAGGCCGTAGATGGTCGCGACCAATCCGGTGAGCATCGGGACAGCGCGATTCTGTCCCCCGCCATAGCTTTCGCCGGTGATCGCCAGCTTGGCCGCGTAGGCGCCGGAGAAGATGTACGGCACCAGGATGGCCGTGGAGGCGATGAAGAACAGCGCCTGATAGGTGCTCTGTGCGAACAGCGTGATGATCAGGAAGATCTGGACCAGAATGTTCGTGATCAGGAGCGAGGTCGAGGGCACGCCTCGCTCGTTCTCGAAGCCGAAGAAGGCAGGCATGGTGCCGTCCTTGCCGGACACATGGGGAACTTCGGCAGCCAGCAGGGTCCAGCTAAGGAACGCGCCGACGACGGAAACGACGAGCGCCAGGTTGATCAGGATGGCGCCCCACGGCCCGACGACGGCCTCGAGCACGCCCGCCATCGACGGGTTCTTCAACGCGGCCAGTTCGGGCTGGCTGATGATGCCGAGTGACAGGAGCGACACCAGCGCATAGAGCGCAAGGCAGGTGAAGAAGCCGAGCACGGTTGCCGTGGCGATGTCTTTGCGCCGTTCGGCCCGGGCCGAGAACACGCTGGCGCCTTCAATGCCGATGAACACCCACAAGGTCACCAGCATGGTGCTCTTCACCTGGTTCATGATCGAACCGAGGCTGGCATTGCCAAGACCGGTGAAGTCCGCGCTGAAGACGTCGACCTTGAACGCCACGACCACGATGCCGATGAAGAGGACGATCGGTGCGATCTTGGCGATCGTGACGATCATATTCACGATCGCCGCCTGGCGGACGCCTGCCATGATCAGGAAATGGATCGCCCAAAGCAGGATCGACGCGCCCACCACCGCCTGCCAGGTGTTGCCGTCGCCGAAGGCAGGAAAGAAGTAGGACAGCGCGCTGAAGACGATCACCGCGTAGGAGACGTTGCCAACCCAGGCACTGATCCAGTAGCCCCAGGCGGCGTTGAAGCCGACGAAGGGGCCGAAGCCAGCCTTGGCGTAGGCATAAGGTCCGGCGTCAAGTTCCGGCTTGCGGGTGGCCAGCGACTGGTAGACGAAGACCAGCGCAAGCATGCCGACCGCCGTGATGCCCCAGCCGATGATGATGGCGAGCGGACCGGCCCCTGCAGCCATGTTCTGCGGCAGGCTGAAGACGCCCGAACCGACCATCGAGCCGATGACAAGGGCAGTGAGTGCGCCCAGTCGCAGCCTGGCTCCGCTTGGATTTGAAACAGATGTCGAGGGTGCAGAAGAAATATCCGTAGCGGCCATGATGCGTCTCCCAGAGTTCGGCCAATTGCGAACACAGTGGGCTGGATCTGACCGCACGGCTTTGATGCGCATCAAACACTGGCGCAAGACGGAGCCTAGATCAGAGCGTCGGCACCATTATAGTCATTCGATCTATGCCGGATGAGGACCGGAACAACTCGGTTAGCTGAATTTGCAGCTCTTGCCAGCCAACTGACGAGTTGTTGCTTATCGCCGAGGATGCCCCTCAATCCGTACATTGGCCGGCGCTGGATTTCTCTCGTTCGGGCTTCCATGCCTGGCACAACCGCGGCCCAAGCGCCCGCTCGCGCAAGGGTGAGGTGCTGGTGACAGCGATCGCGAAGGCTGACATAGAGCTGTCGACGAGACACGGGTTCTGCGCTTGTGTAGCACCGCTGTGTAGCACGATAAGCGCGGGAACCGTTGAAAATCAAAGATTTTTTTGATTTCAACAGCCTAGGAGGTGGCTGGTGGGTGCGACAGGGATCGAACCTGTGACCCGCTGATTAAGAGCTGGCCAGCTTCACAACAAAATCAAATAGTTAGCGGGACCTCTGATGTGAAAACGTCCGAAACTCAGCGAGTTTCCCCACGGAACGGAGCTTGAAGCACGGTAATCGCATATTCCGATGCTCCCGTGGGCATGAGGTTGATGGCCACCGCTTATGCTGTTTCATAAACGCCGGAGATGCGGAACGACTGACCGGCCGTGATCGGCATCCCGTAAGGGCTGACCCCAGCCGTGACGAGGACGTAGGTTCCGCCGGGGAGAATGAGGCCCTGGACCGGCGCTCCGGTCGAAAGGTTCTGTCCCATCCACACCGCATACCCATCTGTTGCCGAAGATGCAGCCACAGGGAGTGTCAGGCGGATGCCTGCCGCCATCGACCCAAGATCCGGAACGACAGCTCTCAGGCTCACACGTCTTGTTCTCGTCGTAAGTTGTTCTGAACGGCCGGTGATCGTCGCGCCCGAACCGACAGCAGCACCGTTTCCGCCGGTGGCAACCGGAGTGTAATCGGCTGGCGCGCCTTCAAGGGCGGAGACGTTGCCGTCCTTGTCGGTGAGCCTGAACTTGCCCGAAACGACACTAAGCCCGTAAAAATTCGCAGGCGTCCCATATTGGTGCAGGAACAGCGTGCTGTCCGACACGCGATGGGTGAGTTGCGTGTTGTTCTCGTGGCGGAGCATCAGATTGTATTCCCAGGCAGCGCCTGGGTCAGAAAGCGCCTGGATGGCGTAACCGCCGATCCCTACCCGCTTCACCGTGCTATGTCCGTAAGCGACAAGCGTGCCCGTGTCGTTGATCACAGCCGCGGTCACCGTAACCTTGTGCTGGATCTCGAACGTGGCCGGATCGAGATTTTGTGTATGCCCCTCGTAGAACGTCCCGAAGCCGTTGATGATCGATCCGTTCGCCAGGATGGCGGCCGCGTCGCCATTGCGCTGCCGGAAGGTTAGCAGGATGGTGTCAATCTCACCGTCTCGGGCTGAAGCGTCCGGGAAGCCCTCCTTGAAAACGGATGCAGTGAGCGCATAGCCGGCCTTGCCAGGGCTTGACGCCGTGCCGCTGCCCTCGTCCTTCAGCTCAAGATGCAGAAGCGATTTTGCGATTTCGTCGGCGCGTTCGTTCGCAAGCGCACCAACGATCTTGGTCGCCGCATCCGTGTTGTGCGCGACGGGTTGATACAGAGCGCCATCCTTGTCGAACTGCGCGTCGGCCTTCCGCACTTCCTGGCCAAGTTCGCCGGCAATCCGGCCCAGCGGGGTCGCCTCGAGCTTCATAGCGCTGCCACTTTCACGTTGGGCGCGGTCGCGCCGGAAAGTTTTACCGTGACCCGTCCGGAGCATCTGAACGGAAAGCTCTTCACCACGTCGCCATTGGCGTCGAGGGTCGCGGCCGTCAGCTTCCCGTCCGGAACCGGCGCGGTCACGGTGTCGATCGTCGTCTCGACCGACAGCGTTCCGCCGCCCAGGTCGCCCTGGTAGGCGAGCGTGCGGTAGCTCGCGCCCTCCTGGGCGGCATAGGGGATCACCCATTCGCCATTGTCGGTGAAGGTGTGCTCGGCCATGGTCAGTTGCTCCTTCAGCTCGTGCTGCGCCGTGACGCCGGCGCTAGCGCCGCAAGCACCTGGTCGAGCCGGCGGTTTGTCTCGCGAGTTCCTTCTCGGGTCTCCTCGCGCAGTTCCTTGACGCTGGTGTCCAGCCGGGCCAGGTGGCCGTCGAGGTCGATGCGGCGCACATATTCGTCGCGCACCCGGTTGATGCGGTCGTGCAGCGCGTCGTCGCCCTTCTGGATCTTGTCGGCCGTGGCGCGGTATTGCGCGACGATCGCCACGATGATGCCGATCAGCGTGCCGCCCAGGCCGATGATCGTGGCCAGGTCTCCGGAGCTCATGCCGGCTTCCTTCCGTCGCAGCCCCAGCGCTCGGTGCGCTGCATGTGCCGCGCCAGGCCAACGGCGGTCGGCCGCGCCTGGGCGACCAGCAGCGCATTCACCGCGGGCGGCGCCTTCGGGATGCACACCAGCACGTCGGCCGGCACGGTCGCGCTGGGCACCGTCTGGCAGCTAGCAGCCGCCAAGAACGGCGCACAGGCCAGCGTCATCAAGAGTGAGCGTTTCAAGGTCGATCTCCTTGCCGTCCTTCAGAATGGTGATGCGGTCGGACGCGAGCTTGTCCCGCACGGCCGCCGCGCCGTCGCCGCGGCCGGTGACATAGGCCCAGCCGAAGATCGCCGCCGCGACCGCCGCGCCGATCGCCAGCTTGCCGAGCGGGGAAAGAAGCCAGTCCATCACGCCAGCCCCAGCTTGCGGCGCACCGCCGGCATGGTGGCGATCGCGTAGATCGCGAGGCCGACGATCAACACCACCAGCAGCATCTGCACCCGCCAGTCGACCCAGGGCAGCAGCGCCGTGCCGCCGCCCGTCGTCAGCCAGGTCCACAGCCGCGTCGAGCGCGACAGAGGCTTTTCTGCGGAGGCATCGTCTTGCGGCTCGTCGATGGTTGGCCCCTCATATTCGATCTCCGGGCCGGGAATGGGGGCAGGAGCGGGTTTGGGCTGTTCGGGCTGCTGGGGAGCCGGCGACCCCAGAAGGGCCGCCAGCGCCGCCTCCACGCGCACGGGAGACACCAGCGCCTTGTTGAGCCCGTCGCCGGCATAGTAGCTCTGGCCGCGCGCGACGATGCGGTGCGCGCCTTGCGTCTTCTTCAGCACCGGAAACGACGCCCATTCCTTCGCCAGCTCCAGCGCGAAGGCGGCGCGGCTCATCTTGCCGGCGACGAAGCGGTCGAAGCCGCGCCGCTGCAGCAGCGCATAGGCCAGCCGGCGCTGCGTCGCCTCGTCGAAGGGTTCGTCGCCGCGGCACTTGCCCTCCGCCTTCAGCGACAGCAGCGTCGCGCGCATGAACTGCGGCCCGCCGGCGGCCGACGAGGCGGCGGTCGATTTGAACTTCCTCGCCCAGGCCTTGGTCGACCACGTCTTCTGCGCCGCCAGCACCTCGTCGATCGTCATCTGGGTCAGCGGCTTCTTGAGCGCGCTCTGCCGGTTGCCGAAGATCGTGCCGAAGCCGGCCGGAGCCTCGATCGACACGATGAAGGTGATGAGCTGGTTTGCCTTGGCCGGAACGGTCATCGCCTCACTCCCTCTCTGCCTTTGCCAGCGCCTTGCTGGTCTTGTCCCGCCACATTCCGTCTTGCGGGCCGGGGTCGTGGCCGTCGCGCTTCAGCAGCAGCTGCACCGCCAGCGTCCGCTGCTCGGCCTGCGACATCGCGCGCCAGACTTCGGGCGCCGGGCCGCCGCCGACATTCGACAGCACGGCCAGCACCGCCTGGTCGGTCTTTCGGCCGAATTCGCCGTCGATCTCGCCGCGATAGAAGCCGTGACGGCGCATAAGCCGGTGCAGGCGCAGATCCTCGTTGCGCGGCTTGGGGCGGGCGAGGCGGCGGGAGCGCGGATAATCGTCCATCATGTCCTCACGTCGCCGGCGACACGGTCGAGGTGCGCATCAGCGCATAGTCCGTGCCGGCCACCCAGGCATTGCCGGTCAGGAGGCGGATGATGCCCGCCACCATCATGTTGTTGCCGTCGACGGCCGGGTCGACGCGCGGAATGACGAGACCTGCCATGGCCCAGCCCGCGCTCGGCGGCGTCGTCACATAGGCGGGCGGCATCTGGTCCGCCAGTTCCTGCCCATAGGTCGCGCTCGACGGCTGGCAGTCCTCGAAGCGGTGTCCGAAGCCGAGGCCCGCACGATAGGGCACGGCCACGCCGCGATTGTTGGCCTGGTAGGCATGGCCGTCGGATACCGGCTGGCAGATCACCGTGTTTCCGGCATAAACACCCTTGACCTTGGTGGCGTCGTTGTAGACGGGCTCGTAGCAGTTGCGGATCGTGTTGTTGCGGAAGCGATAGCCGAGCGTGTTGCCGAGCGTGATCGCATAGCTCTTGTCGGCCGTGCCGGCGGCCGAGTTCCAGCGGCCCGAATTGAGATCCGTCCGCGCCGTCTGCAGGCACTTCGGGTCGAGGTCGAACACATTGTCGTCGATGTCGATGTCGAGATTGATCGTCGCCGCCCCGCCATAGGTGATCGAGGTCTCGATGCCGTCGTGGCAGTCCTGGATGACGTTGTCGTTGATCTGCCCGTTGCGGAAACCCCAGTGCCTCGCATCGCCCGACGATAGGAACCGCAAGAGCACGCCCGCGCCGGAGCGGAAACCGATCGCCTGGTTGTCGTTGACCTTGAAGCCGTGGACATCGGAATTGATGACGATCCCGTTTTCGAGGAACGAGGCTTCGCTGATCGTCGGATCGAAGAAGCCCTCCGAGCCGAACATCAGGCCGACGCCCCAGGTCGAGTAGGCGACGCCGGAAGGCTTGGTGCGGATGAAGATGTTGTTGGCCGCCGCGATCGCCATGGACGGCGGCACTGACGTCGTCACGTTCTTCATCAGATCCAGCTGGATCTGGTCGATGATCTTGGACGAACCGTCATAGGCGCCCGCGATCGTATCGGCCGCCAGGCCGCCCAGCGTCGCGCCGCCACCCAGCGCAAGCGCACCGATGGTCGAGCCGTCCGTCGAGCGGTTCACCCCGTTGAACACCTGGTTGTCCATGAAGGACACCGCGCAGGACGCATTGTCGCCTTCGCTGGTCTGCGACGGTGCGAAGAAATAGGGGTTGCCGTGCGGGAAATACTGCTTGTTGCCGCGCACGGTGAAGTTGGCCGCGCCTAGGCCGACTATGCTTTCGCAGCCGAAGCCGATATTGTCGACGATCGACCAGTTTTTGCGGATGCCGTTGGCCGATGCATGCACGTCGATGATGTCGTCGTCGCAGTGCTCGAAATAGTTGCCGGCGACATAGCCGTTGTTGCAATCCTGGAAGCGCAGCGAGCCCTTGGCGATGCGATAACACCTGTTCTCGACGGCAAGCACGTTGTCGCATGTGAAGATGCGGTTGACCGAGCCGGCAATGTCCTCGAACTGACAGTTGGCGATGGTCAGCTGCGCATAGCCGGAGATGTAGTGGACATGCGCGCGCGGCTCGTTTCCAGGGGTCACGTTGCCGCCCGGCTTGTGCGACCAGCGCCCGCGATAGCGGATGTTCACCGCGCGGAATTCCTTCCGCTCGCGATAATTGGTATTGGTCGCGACCGTGTCCGTCTTCCAGAAGTTGTAGTTCTTGTTGGCGGTTAGATCCTCGTCGATGAAGAAGCGCACCCGGCCGTGGCCCTCGATCGAGAAACGCTGTCCGGTCAGCGTTCCATAGGGGCTGTTCGTGGCGGTCGAGGGATTGACGAAGCGATAGTCTCCCTCCTGCGCACGGATCGTCAGGCCGGTCAGGTTCTGGAAGGCGATCAGGCGGGCAAGCGCCGGCGTATTGTCCGTGCCGGTGAAGACGCCGGCCGCCCATTTGCCTGCGCCCAGATCGGTGGCGAACGTGCCGGACGTGTGGTTCTCGACGCACATATAGCCGAGACCGCTTTCCTTGACGTGATCGCCCGCCACATAGGCTGTCGCGCCTGCATGGTTGCCGCGAAACCGCAGGACGCCTTCGTGGCTGTCGACGCCGTCCGCGACGAAGCCGAACCAGAGCGGGTCGAGATAGGTGACGCCGATGCGCAGCCAGGCTTTGGCCGCGTCCTCGGTCGAGGCGATGACGACGGCGCCGTCCGTATCGATTGCGAGCCATCCTGCGACGGAAACGGCCGTCACCTGCTTGAACTCTCCTTCTCGGCCGGCCTCGGCCAGGATCGCACTGGTGAAGGCGGCCGTATTGAGCGCCGCCAGCACGGAGCGGGTCGCGCATCGCGGCGGCGGCACGGCCGCGAGCGCGATGTCGCGGGCGGCCTCTGCCAACGCCTGCGCAGCCTCGGCCGCCTCCTTGGCCGCCAAAGCGGCCTCGGCATTCTCCTCCGCGGTCTCGATATCGTCGGCGGGGCCGCCGTCGACCATGTTGCCTTCGGCGTCGGCTTTCCAGAAATGGCCTTCACCGATCGTTGCGATCTTGCGCCCCGTCTGGCCGAAATCGCTCTTCCACGCCCGGTCGGCGTCGCGGCGCAGCTCCTGCGCGATCAGCGTCAGGTAATCGAGATCCGTGTTGAATTTGCCGGAGGCGAAGCCCTGGGCCGCGAGGAAGTCGGACAGCCGCTCGATGCCGGCCATGCCGATGAGGCGATAGACGTCCTCCGCGAGGGAAGGCGCTGCAAGCAGGATCGACCCGCCGGAGGGCCCGGAACTGGCGAGACTCCAGTCAACCCCTTTGGTGAGCGTCGTCGTGACGCCGGCGCGGATCCTCGTTACGGCAAGCCCTGTATCGCCCTGCAGCCGGAAGTCGAAGTCGAGCGACGTCGTGCCGGCGGATGGCGAGAGCGAGACGAAACGATCGTTCAATGAAATCGTCATGGCCGGCGAGGCTATGCGCTGCCGGGAAGGTGTTACGTTTCGGGAGAAAAACAACCGCCCGGGAAGGGGCGGTCCCGGGCGGCGCTGGAAGTGCGCGGCGGGATGGCGTCGCAGCGCCCGGAGACACTAGCGGCGCCGGCCGGGATGTTACGTTTCAGCGGCCGGGAAGCACTTCGCCAGGCTTCCAGAAATAGTCCTGGCCGAACTCGCGCTTCCAGAACTGTTGCTGCCGCTTGAACGCCTTGTTGGCCTCGGGGTCCATCAGCCATTGCGCCTGGTCGAGCACGGTGCGCTCGAAGGCGAGCCGCAGATACCAGATGTTGCCGCCGGGAATGTTGCCGCGGGCGAACTTCACCAGCTCGCGCCCGAAATGCGTCTTCTCGCCGCTGGCGAGCTGGACGGCGTTGCCGCCGGTCAGGTTCCACAGATCGTTCAGCCGCTGCACCACCGGGCCGGCAAGCGTGGTCGAGAAACCGCCGCCATAGCGGTTGACGTTGGAGAACAGGAAATCGCCATAGATGCCGAGGCCGCCGCCCTGCAGGATCGCAGCACCCCAGAACGCAACGTCGGCTGGGTCGCGCGGCTCCCGGCCGGCCGCGACCTGCTTCAGCTGCAGCGCGACGCCGCCAAGGATCGTCGTCGACAGCAGCAGCGAGCCCGCATAGACCGCGCCCGCGGCCTTCTCGCCACCCGCGATCATCTGGTGCACGCGCCGGCCGTGCAGCAGCACGAACACCGCGCCGAACGACTTGAACTGGTTGAAGCTGCGCAGCACCTCGCCGATAAACGTGCCGGGCGGGTTCTGGTCGAGGAGGGTCGACCGGGTCCGGTGCGATCCGGAGGGCACGGCGAATTCCGTTTCGGCCTGGATCATCTCGAGATAGCGCTCGGCGATCGCCGGATCCATGCGTGCTGCGATCTCGGCCGGCCGCAGCAGCGACGCGCCGCCCATGTCGTGCAGCTCGGCCTTCCGCATCAGGTCCCATTGCCGTTCGCCGATGCCGTAGCGGCCGAAGGTCCGGCGCAGCGCCTCGGGCATGTCGGCGAAGCTCTTTCCCGCTTGGTTCGCCACTTCGGCCTGGAAGGCGAGGCCGAAGGCGTGCCGCGCCGCCTGCGTCCACGGCGTCAGCCCGGACCAGGTCAGCACGCGGTCGGCGATGTAGGACGCCCATTCCGGGCCGGACAGCGTGCCGACATAGCGAGCCTGCTGGTGGAACACGTTCTGCGCCGCGTCGAGGATCAGGCCTGCCTGCACCGCCTCCCGCCGCGTCATCTGGCCGAAGGAACGCACGATCTCCGGAATGGCGTTCGTCGCCGGGATGCCGGCAAAGGAGCGCGCGATCATCTGTGTGCCGACGTCGGAAATAGACGAGATCGCCGCCTGGCCGAGCACGCTCGCGGTGATCAGGCTGCGCGCGGCCGAGAATGCGCTGGCGAAGCGGCCGTTCACCGGCGTTTCCAGCGTGCCGCGGATCGATCCCCACACGGCATCGATGCGCCTGGCCGCATGGTTGGCCTTGTCGATCGCGTTTTTCGGCTTGACGCCGCCAAGCCGCGCCGCCTGGCCGGCGGCCGCCTTCTGCGCCTCCTTCAGCACCGCCTGTTTCATGAACTCGATCGTGCCGGACGGGTTCGGGCCGAGCACTTCCATCGCGGCGATGTCCTTCGCCATCATGTTGACATGGCCCATCATCGCGGCGAACACGTCGCCGCCGCCGCCGAAATCCTGCTGGTATTCGAGCCAGGCCGTCGCATCGCGGAAGACGAGGAAGCGGTGCTCGGCGCGCTGGTTGGCGAGCGCGCCCCTGCCGAAGGGCTGCCGCAGCGGCTCCCGCTTGTTCCACCCTTCCGTGGTGATCGTGTCGAAGATCTCGTCGAGGATCCTGTCCAGTTCCCGTTCGTTCACCGGCTTGCCGGTCAGCGGGTGCTTCATGCGGGCGATGTCGAGCCGCGGCCGGATGGCGTCCTTCCACACGGGTCTGGTGGCGCGCCGCAGCGCGCGCGGATCGTGGTGCTGCGGCAGGCCCCAGTTCTCCAGCTTGCCGATCGCGCCGCCGGCGGCATTGAAGCGCTGGCGCAGCCATTCGGCCGTGTCTTTCCAGCTCGCCGCCAGTCCCTTTGCCGCCTGGTCGCCCGTGTCCTCGCCGAAGGCCTCCCGCAACACGTTCTTCATGTCGGCGCGGTTCCATCGCGCCCGGTCGCCGCCCACCGCGCCGCGCCGGAAGTGGAACAGCATGTCTTCCATCTTGGCATGCGCCATGCCGAGAATGGCGCGCTGCCGGCCGGCGACGGACGAAAACGCCGCCGTGCCGAAATGCTCGAGCTTGTCGAGCGCGGCTTCCGCGATGTCGGCCTTGCCGGCCGGCGTGCGGTGCGAGCGCAGGTCCGCGTCGATCTCGCGGATGTTCTTCAACGCCAGGCGCGCCTTGCGCTTCTTGTGCTCCGCCTCCGCCTTCAGCATGTCGGCAAGGTCGAGCCGCGCCTGCTCGGCGGCGATCGACGGCCCGTCGTTCGAGCGTGCCTGCTCGAGGCGCTCATATTCGCGCTTCAGCTCGGCCGCCTGGGCCTTGTCGATCACGCCGCCGTCGACGGCATTGGCGAGACAGGCATCGATGCTCATAGACGGCAGTTCTCCAGCATCCGGGCCGCGTCCTGGATCTTGGCAACATCGGCCATCATCGTCGCCAGCGGCACGAGCTCGCCGTCGTCGCCGGGAATGGCGAGCTCGCCGAACTCGTCCAGTTCCTCGCGGCTGAAGGCCGGCGCGTCCGCGAATTCGGCCGGATCGTCGAGCCCGCCATAGGTGCCGGGTGGGTCGCCGCGCCTGGCGGCGGCCGCCTCGAGCTCGGCGTCCGACCAGCCGGGCGGGATCTCGCCCGTCCTCGTCGCCGGTGCTGCCGCATCGTCCATCCGCACGAACACGTTCTCCAGCGCGTCGAACGGGTCGATGCCGTCGCGCAGCGATATCTCGGCGGCGCGCCGCAGCACCTGATCGTCGATCGCCGGGCCGGCATAGGACTGCAGCTCCGCCACGACGTCCTCGGCCGCGCGCCGTTCCGAAAGCCGCGTCTCGTGCTCGGCCCGGGCTGCCGGCGCATCGCCGTCCTCGCGGGCGAAGATCTTCTCGCCGCGCATCTCCCTGTCGACCGCGTCGAGGAGATCGCGCACGCTCGTCACCTGCGTCTCGTCGGCGCGGCCGATATAGCCCGCTTCCTCGGCCGCCTCGCGCGCCTGGTCGAGCGTCATGCGGCGGTCGGGCCGGCCGCGCCGCGCGCGGCTGCGCGTCAGGTCTTGCGCGCCGATCGCCGCCATCTCGCCATTCTGGTCGAGCACGCCGCGTGCCGACAGGAACTCGACCAGCGACTGGCGGGCCGGCAGGGGCAGCGGCTCGGGGCCCAGCATCTCGTCGACAATGCGCGCGATCTGCGCCTCGTCCGGCCGGAAGTCCGGCTGGCGGAATTCGTCGGCGGCGCGATGCGCCTCGCTGACCAGTTCGTCGTTGCGCTCAGGCGCGGCGACGCGCGGCCGGTTCGTCTCGAGATGATCGAGGATCTCGGCATGGTCGAGCGCCCCGCGCGCCGCTGCCGGCAGGCTGTCGCGGATCTCCGGCAGTTCGGCGCGGGCCGCCGCCATGTCGCCGTTCATCGCCGCGCGGATCTCTGGCCTTATCGCCGGCTCCATGGCCGCCTGCGCGCCGGCGGCGTCGAGCGATCGTCCCGCGAGCCGCGACGCGCCCTCGGCAAGCCCCTGTCCGGCCGCGCCGAACAGGCCGCCGAACGCCGCCGCGAAGCCGACATTGCGGAAGGCGATGTCGAGCCCCGCATCCAGGCCGGCTTTCTCGCGCCAGGCCTGCACCTGCGGCTGCATTGCCGCCTCGACCGCGCCGTTGACCAGCGCCTCGCGCGTGGCGGCCGTCAGGATCCGGGTCGCCACCGTTCGGCCTGCGCCCGGGCCGCCGCCAAGCAACAGCGTGCCCACCTGCAGCGGATCCCGCAGCATGCCGGCCGCGCTGCCCGCGATCTGGGCCGCGAACGTGCCGAGGCCCGGCCGGGAAGCGGCGACGACGCCAAGCCGCTCCTCGGCGCGGCGGGCCTCCGCGCCCGGGTCGAGCGGCCGCATGATGATCTCGGCCTTGTCGGGATGCGCGCTTGCCACGTCCTGCAGCGCCTGCCGCCACTCATATTCGACCTCGGCGCGGCTGCGCACCATGCGCTCGCCGCGCGGGCCGACGCTGTTCTGCGGCGCAAGGTCGGGATTGGCGATGCGCACGCCCGTCTCGGCGAAGATGGTCTCGATCTGCCGCGCCCGCGCCGCCTCGAGGGCTTCCTGTTCGGCATTGGTGTTGTCGACCAGCCGCATCTGCTCATAGGCGGCCGAAAAGACGTCGGACATCGACGCCTCGCCGCCGGCGAATGTGTCCGCGATCGACCGGCGATCGCTGCGATACCAGAAGCTCATCGCTCGCGCACGCTCGACCAGGCGTCGGATCCCCGCCGATGGGTGCGCGACAGCATGCCGACGTCGAGCTCCCAATATCCGCCGTCGGCGGCTGGCACGAATTTCGGATCGCCAGCCTCGATGTCGCCCAGTGCGACGCGATAGCGCTCCGGCCCGACGCGCACCAGCTGGCCGCGGCGCAGCTGGTCGATCGTGATCGGAATGCCGTTCGCCGTGCCGATCGGAGCCTGGAAAAGCAGGCTGTCGCCCGTCAGGTCGAGCATCATCTCCTCGAGATCGTCGGCGGCGACGTCGGGCGGCGCGATCGTGGCGCGGCCGTTCACCGTCGCCATGCCGCCATACTTGACGCCGTTGCGCCAGGTCGCCCCGGTCACTTCCTCGAGGCCCTTCAGGAACAGCTCGCGCGCGGCGTCGCCATTTTCGTCGAAGGTCTCGGTCGAGATCCCGCGCGCGGCCGCCCTGCGCTCGAACAGAGCCGTCGCCGCCTCCAGCACGCCCGGCATGGTGTCGGCAGGCACCGCGCCCGCGAGATGCGCCTGGGCGGCGGACGAGATCTTCAACGGCGTCGGCAACGCGCTCTTGTATCCCGGCTGCCGGCGCATTTCGAGCGCCTCGGCGATCTCGACCGCGGCGCGCTGCGACCCGGTGATGCCGGCAAGCCCCCCGACATGGGCAAGCAGCGGCGCATCGTCGGATATCTCGGCAAGCGCGCGCGGCGCGTCGCGGCCGAGGCCGGCCGACAGGGCCGAGGCGAGCGAGGGCAGCGCCAGCGGCGTCTCGGCAAGGGTCTTCTTCAGCGCATCGGTCTCGGCCGGCGTGAAGAAGCGCGGCGCAATGCCGTAGCGCTGCGCCACGGCGCTGGCGTCGGCGACGCGCTCGGAAAGGGAGGCTGTCAGCTTCGGGCCGTCGGAAAAGTCCAGCGGCTCGACCCGCACAAGGCCGGCGCGATCGGCGAAGGACAGCGGATCCGTCGTGAGCGCCTTGCCCATTTCGGCCCGGGCCTTCTCCATGATGTCGAGCGCCTGGACCGCGCGCGGGTTCGCGCCTTCCTTCTCGATGCGGGCGCGATGCGCGGCGATCTGCGCGTCCACCGCGGCGACCGGCAGGCCGGCCGAGGCGCGCTGCCAGCTCGCCATCGCCTCGAGGAAGGAGACGTCGTCGGCAAGCGCCGGATCCGTCGAGAGCGCAGCCTCCCGTTTCAGCGCGTCGATCGCGGCCGGCGCCACCGGATAGCCCTTCTCGAGGAAGGACATCTGCCCGTCCAGCGCCTTGTTGAACGCGCTCACCCTGCGGTTCGCGGCCGTCTCGTCCTTCGCTGCCCGGGAGAGCAGGTCCGATCGGACGTCCTCATAGCCTGCGCCGTCGAGCTTGCCGGCAAAGCCCTTGCCGGCCTTCCATTCCTCGTCGAAGGCCTTCACATAGGCCGCGCGCGGCACGCCTTCCGGCAATGCGTCGTAGCCGGCGACGATGCGCGCTTTCATGATCTCGCGCGTCGCCTGGGTGCGGCGCGCGTTCTTCTGCGCAGGTGTCGCCGGCGACGCCTCGATCTGCGCCTCGATGCCGCCAAGCGCCTCCGCGAGATCTGCATCCGCCTTTTCATCGCCGCCCGCGGCTGCGAGCCGGGTGGCGGCCGTCACCCTGGCGTCGATGTCGGCCTCGGCCGTGGCGGCGTGTTCGGCCTCGAGCCGCTTCTGCGCCGCGCTCGCTGCGGTGCGCAGCGCCGCGCTTGCCTGCGTCTGGAAGGCCTGGTCGACGATCGCGCGCGCCGCCGGCGGCATGTCCGCCGCATATCCCGCGCGCAAGGCCTTCAGGGCGTCATTGAGCGCGGCCGGATTGCCCTGGTGCTGCAGCTCGAGCGCGTCCACCTGCGCGGCGATCGCCGTCGTCGCGCGCGACACGTAGATGTCGGTCGCGATCTTGTTGAAGGTCTCTGCGCCCGGCGTTCCCGCCGGCCGCAGCTGCAGCGGGCCGAGGCCGCCGGTCAAGCGGATGCCGGGCGTGGCCGAGCCGGCCGGGCCGCCTGCCTTCTTGAGCCAAAGGCCGGCGAACTCGCCCGCCGTCATGCCGGCCTGGCCGCCGTTGAGCGCGACGGCGTCCGCGCCCACGATCGACGCCGCCGGGGCGTTCGGGTTCGCCAGCAGCTTCGCCGCGCCGCCCGCGCCCTGCTGATGCGCCAGGTAGAGTTCCGCTCCGGTCGGTTCGCGGCCGAGCACCTTGCGCAGATGGGCGGCATTGTCGCGTGCAAGTCGGGCGGCGGCATCCGCCGCCTGCGCCGGGTCGTAGCGGTCGGCAAGGCCGTATTGGGCCGCCGTGCTGTCGATGAACTGGAATAGGCCGCCGGCGGACGATTTTGGGTTCTTTGCCTTCGGATTGCCGCTGCTCTCGATCATGGCGATGCGCAGCAGCGCGTTCGGATCGACCCCGTGGCGCGTCGCCGCGGCCGACACGATGGAGCGGATCTCGCCCGACATGCCCCGCGTCATGCCGCCCGCCTCCGCCGGCTGCTGGAACGCATAGTCGACGCCCGGCATGGCCACTGTGCTGCCGTAGAGCGCGGCCTCCTCGGCCGACGCCTTGTTCGTCGCCTCCTCCGCCTTGCGCTTCAATGTGCCGGCAAGGCGGGTCGACGTCTCCGCCAGCCCTGCGAACAGGCTGGCAGCACCTGTGTCGGTATCGACCATCAGCGTGCCGGAGCGGGGGGCCTTGGCCTGGAAAGTGGGGATCTCCGCCATGCTAGGCCGCCAGCTCCGCGATCTGTCCGCCGGCGTTGAGCACCGAGCCGAACAGGTTCATCATGCCCCTGCGCCTGGCATTGCGCGCCGCGCGTTGCCGCGCCATCGATCGCGCCAATGCGTCGTTGGACGCGATGCCGATCTCGCGCTCGGCGTCGGCTGTCGCCTGCCGCTTCGCCTCCTGCACCGAGACCGAGCCGAGGTCGACGCCGCCGGCGGCGAACGCCACCGACTGGTCGGCGATCGTCTTCGCCAGTTCGTTCTTCAGCGCCGCCGTCGTTTCCTTGCCGGAGATGTATTCGTCGCGCGACGCGAATTGCTGCTGCGCGGCTTCCGCCTGGCCGGCCGCGAGGCCCGCGACGCCGGTGCCGATCGTCGACAGGACGCCGATCGTCGAGGCGATGCCCGACAGGCTGCCCAGTCCGCCGGCCGCCGCGGGCACCAGCGTCGAGGCTCCCGCTATGCCGGGAACCGCGACCGTGGCGGCAGTGGAGCCGCCGCCGAGCAGGGAAAGAAACAGTCCGCCGACGAGTTCCATCTCACCTCACACGACGATGTTCTTGGTCACCGACCGCACGGTCAGGGGGCCGGGGTGGAGCTGGGTTACGGTCAGCCTGCCGTGATCGGTGAAACCGTGCATGCCCTCGGCCTCGGCATAGCCGGTGACCGGCCGCGCCAACGGCCCCTCGTCGAGGATCGTGTCCTGGTTGCTGCGCAGCGGCAGGTCGACCGCCGGCGCGCCATTGGCGGCGATCGCGAGAGAGGTGGTGCCGAGGATGGAAATCCGCGCCCGGTTGACGCGCTTCAGCCGCGCCTGGCGTGCCCGCGTCTCCTCCTCGACGCTGACGGCCGGATCTGTCGCCGATGGCGCGCGCCAGGTGCCGACGCGCACCGCCAGCGTGGCATGGTCCGCCCCGATGTCGATGGTGCCGCCGCTGACCACATAGGGCCCGAACACCCTGTCATTCGCCACCGCCCAGACAGTGCGCCCGTTGAAATCCGACAGGCCGCCGATCACATGCGTCTCGGTCATGAAGGTGAATTCCCGCGCCTCGTCGAGCAGCTTGTCGGCCTCCATGCGCTCGCGCCGGATCTGCGCCACGCCGTTGATCGACCGCTGCACCAGCCACCAGGTCACGTTGGCGTCGTCGGTGCAGACCGAGCGCACCTGACCATCGGTCGACCATGGCGCGAAACCCGACACTTCCTGTGTGCGCATCATCGTCAGCGCCGTCATCGTGCCGGCCGCGTTCGCCATGATGATCAGGTCGCTGTCGATCCCGCTCGAGCCGCGGCGGCGGGTCATATCGACCGGGTCGCGGATGAGGAAGGCCGAAAGCACGCTCGCATTGTCGCCGACATAGTTCTGCTCGAGCTCGGTATAGTTGAGCTGCCGCAGCGTCGTCCCGCCCTCCTGGACGTAGAACAGCGCATTGTCGCTGGAGACGGTCGGCACGGCGCGCTTTATGCCAGGTGCGTCGGACACCCCAAATTCGGGCACCTCCGTCGCCGAAAGCTTCGGGGTCTTGAGATAGACCACCTGCTTGTCGCCGAAGAAGACCAGAGTGCGCGCCACGACCATGTCGCGCAGCCCGTTGTTGAGGGTGCCGTCGAGATCGTAGGAGAAGGCGGCGGTCGCGATCGCGAGTTCCGTGTTGAGGTCGAAAGGGTCTCCCGTCACCGAGCAGAGGATGCCGTTCGGCCGGGCCTTAAGCCCGCCCATCACCAGGCGCTGCTGCGCGAAACGGCCGAAGGCAGGCCAGCCTCGCAGATCGGAAATGATGTCCTCGCCGCCCGCCTTGCCCTTAGTCTGGTTGCGCACGCGCACATAGCCGTTGTCCTCGAGCGCCGTGCCGGACATGACCAGCCAGGGCCGGTCCTTGTTGTCGTCGCCGGTGAACTCCACCTTCCATGCGCGATTGGTGGCGTCGGGAACCGGTGTCACCGTCAGGCCGGGACCGACATTCGGAAGACCCTCCAGCGCCGCCTTGATCTCGGCCGCCGTCGCAAGGCCGTCGCCGACGTGGTTCGTGATCGCCACCGTCGTCTCCCCCTCGAGGAGCAGATCGAACTTCTCGTCCAGAGTGATGTCGTAGGTGTAGATCTCCTGCACCGCGGTGACGCCGTTTGCATAGATCTCGCCATAGTCGGCGCGGGGGATGTTGATGAAAGCGATCGCATCGCACGCCCATTCCGTCGACACACCCAGTCGCAGGATCTGCTGCGGCCTGAGATCGACATGGAAGGCCAGGATCGTGTCGAACTTCGTCTCGAACTTGATCTCGCGGATGATAGCCTCGCTCGCGGGGAAGTCTATCGCCGCGCGCCACGCCGTGCCCTCATAGACGTCGATATTGCCGGCGGTGACGACATAGGTGTGTGGCGATCCCTGCTCCGGCGCATAGTCGCGCTCGATCGCGTCCGACAATGTCGCGCTCTCGGCCTTGAACTCGAGCGACCCCAGCGTCACGGCGCCCGCGGCCGTGGTGGCGTCGATCGCGATCCGGAACCTGTTCGCGGTGATGTTGGCTGTTCCCGGCGCCCCCACGGCGATGCGGCGGGTGAGCGCCGACAGGGTGATTTTCGCCGGTGCGCCGAAGGCTGCCCAGGCGGAGCCGGTCCAGTATTCGGCGATCAGCGCATTGTCCGCGCCGGTCGTTGCGATGAAGATGCCGCCGACGTCGATCATGGTGACGGCGGTCGGCGCGCCGAAATCCACCTCCGCTACGACGAACCGCGTCGTCGAGGCCGCGGACGTGGTGATCGTCTCGTCGGGGTCGAGCAGGTCCGCCGCCGTGCCGCCGTTCGGCAGCGTGATCATGCCGCTGGTGACGGCGATCGCGCTCAAGGCGCGCCGCACGCGCCCGGCATCGGTCGACCCGCCGCGATCGGTGTAGCCGCCCTGCGGCAGCATGACGATGTTGTCGCCGTCCGACAGCGAGGAGCCGACGAACTTGGTATCGCGCCGCTCGATCGTGTGCGGGTCGAGCACGCCGTAGGTATGGGCCGCCTGGACGGTGGTGATCCTGGGCATCGCTACCAGCCCCAGCGCGCATCGTCCGGATCGTCATAGCCGGAACGGTTGTCGGTCAACGGGTTGGCGCCGCCGGCGACCTGGCGCGACGGGTTCGCCTGCGCATCGAGGTCGGCCGCGACCTTGAACTGGCCGCCCTCGCCCTGCATCTCCGGCGGCCCGTAGGCGTCGCGCCGCAGCACCTGGCGCAGCTGGGTGTCCTCGCGGATCTCGAGCGCGTATTCGGCTGCCAGCGCCAGCGTGTCGAGTTCGCGGAAATAGGCCGGCATGTCGTTCGGTTCGGGCCGGAACTGGTATTCGGCAAAGAGGGTGGATGTCGCGGTGTAGACCCGGTTTCCGGCGACCTCGAAGCGGGTCAGCGGCCGGTCGCTGCTGGCGTCGTCGAAATAGGCGCGCGGCAGCGCCAGCCGGTCGGGCGGGAGAAGGAAGCTCGAGCTCCATCCCAGAGGCGGCGTCTCTGTCTGGCGTGACAGCGCCACGAATTTCTTGGCGAAGTGCCAGGGATATTTCGACAGCAGATCCTCGAGCACAGCCTCGTAGGTGTCGAGCACGCCGGTTCCGGCCGGGCCGGGATCGCCGATCGACTGGATCGGCAGACAGCCGATGCGGGCAAGCGCGCGGTTGATGAGGGTGACGCGATCCATTGTCTCTCCGAAGGTGGGACGTCCGGGAAAAGGGCGCCCCGTAGGCCGCTAGGCCGTCGCGAAGCGCCCCGTCCGGAGCGCTTCGCGCGTGAGGACAAAATTCCTCAGTCCGGAACGATCGCGGTTGCGACCGCGCCCAGCGCCGTAAAGGCCTGCAGCAACCAGCCGGTCGCGAGATGCTGCCGGCAGATGTAGAGCTGCGTATGCGTCAGCAGCGCCTCCGAAGCGTCGCTGTCGACATTGTTGATGGTCTGGTTGGACCCGGCCGGCGTGCGCAGTTCGCAGTTGGTCGACGGCTTCACCCAGATCTTGATCTCGCGGCCGCGCGTCGCTTCCGACGCCGTGGGCAAGGTCAGGATGTGGTTTGCGTCGGCCGAGGTCGCCTCTACGAAGGTGTCGTTGGCATGGATGAGGCCGGTGGTCAGGCCGTCCGCCGTGGGCACGACCGCGCGCACGCCGCCGCCGGCGGTATCGCTCTCGCGCGTGATCGACACGTTGGTGCCGTCGTTTGCCGAGACGATCCAGTTGCGCAGCATCGGCGTGCCGTCGAGGTCGACGCGGCCGTAAAGCACCTCACCCTTCTGCAGCACGGTGGCCAGGTCGTTGAAATAGCCGGGCGTCTCGATCGTCGCGACGTCGCGATTGCTCGACAGATCCCAGTCGCAAAGCTGCTTGATGTTGGCGCCGGTGCCGTAGCTGACACCCTCGCCCTTGCGGCGGATAATCGTGTTGCCGCTGTCGATGGTTCTCATGGTCCAGTCCTTCAGGTTTGGCCGAAGCGGCCTGATTGCTCGGAAGCGAGGGCGGCCTAAGCCGCCCCGCCATTCGTCACGGCGTCGGCAGCGCGATATCGTCAGCGACGTATTTGGCCCTCAGCGGCACGGCGCCGGCCGGCAGGATCAGCTTGGAGCCGTTGCGCATGCGCATGTTGTGGGTCCAGCAGTCCTTGCGGTTGTCCCACACGACGTTGCCGGTGAGCTGGCGGACATAGCCGAAGCCGATCGAGGACCGGTGCCACATCATGCAGGTCACCTCGTTGGCGGAGTTGCCCTCGCGCACGATGTCGTCGTCGAGCGCGAAGATGTGGATGCCGTTCCACGTCTTGGCGAGCGCTCCCTTCACCAGCGGCAGGTCGGGCCCGACATAATCGGCGTTCGCGATGCGCTTGTCGCCGATCAGCATCGACCAGGAGACGCTGTCGACCGCGCAGAACACCTGGCCGTCGCCGACAGGCACCTTGTTTGCCATGAGGCGCTGCTTGCCCTTGACCAGCGTGGTGACGCTCATCAGGTCGCTGAACGCGCCGACATAGGTGGTCGACGTGGCCTTCAACGCACGGATGATCTTCTTGTCGTGGACGCGGCCGAGCGCCATGGCGCTGCGCTTGGACACGTTCTGCTGGCGCGCGACCGTCATCTGGTCGAGATCGTCCTCGTAGACCTCCTCGAAGGCGCGATCCTTCGTGGTTTCGACCTCGACGGTCGTGTCGTTGGCGTTGATCGGACGCGCGGTGTCGCCACGCTTCACGTCCTCTTCCGCCTCACCGACGCCGAAGACCGGAAAGTGCATCTTGGTGCCGACGATCTTCTCCGGCGGCATGGTGACGTTGCGCAGCGCGAAGCCGCCGTGCTGGTATTCGTGAAGGGCCTGCGCCTTCCACTGTTCGACATAATGGTTGGGTGCCGTCTGCGACATGGTTATCCCCGTGGGTTGCAAAAATGGGCTGTCGCGGGGGCCGAGTGCCGGGGATGTCGCGGGCCTTTCCCTTTCGGGCCGGGTGCCGCTCGTCGACCGGGTCCATTCCTCCGTCGTGCGGGGAGGCTATGGCCGGGAGGCGAGGTGTTACGTTTCAGAAGCAAAAACCCGCCGGAGGGCATCCGGCGGGCTCGCATGGCGCGGGAAGGGGCGGATCAGCCGGGATAGAGCTGCTTGAACATCGCCCGCGTCTGTTCCGCATAGGTCGGATCGAATTTCGGGTTCATCGCATCGTTGCGCGGATCCGCGAGGCGTGCCTCGACCGTCTGCTGGGTCACGGCCGGCTGTGGGCCGTTGCCGCCGCCGGCCATGAACGACGGGTTGGTGCCTGCGTTCATCAGCCGCTCGAGCACCTTGACGCCGGCCGTTGATGTGGTCAGCAGCCGCATCTCGCCCTTCATCTGTTCGTCGAAGCCCTGCTGCGCCGTCAGCTGCTTAATCCAGGCCTCGGCGGCGCCCAGCCGCTCTGACCCCTTGGTCCGGCGCTCCTCCGGAGATCCGCGATAGGTGTCCGGCGCCAGATCCTCGAGCAGCTTGTTGGCGTCGAAAGGCGCGTCGATCATTCCCTTTTCGACCAGCGTGTCGAAGAACTTCGGAATGGCGTCGATCTGCTTCTGGCTGAACTCGTGCTCGTGGGCGATCTCGGCGAAGGCCTTCACCGCCTGGTCGTCGCCGGCGATCGTTCCGCTCGCCTTGACGCGGTCGCTCCAGTTCCATTGATAGCCGTCCGGCTTTTCCGGCCGGCCGGCCGCTTCCGGTCCCTTCTTCGCCAGCTCGCTGCGCAGCCCGTTCATCCGGGCCAGCACCTTGTCGATCGTCTCCTCGTTGCTCTGGCCGAGAAGATGTTCCTCGATGCCGTCCGGCCTGTAGACGCCGGCGCCGCCGTCCGCGCCGCCGATCGGCAGCGTCTTTCCGCCCTGCGTCGGATCGGTCGCGCCGGGCGCTGGCGCGCTAGGCGCCGGTGCGCCTGCGCCGCCGGGGTTGTCCTGCGCCGTCATTTCGGGGCTCGGGTCGAGACCGTGTTCTCCTGTGCCTGCCATCCTGCTCTCCATCGGTTTGTGTGCTGGCGATCGGCCCCGCCTGGCGGATCGCATCGAAAATGGCGCGCACGAAGTTGCATTGGGCATCGTGCGCGATCACCAGCGGGGTGATGACGTCCATCGAAAGCTGCGCCTCGACGGGATAGGGGCTGGCGCGCAGCGTCGTGTCGAGCATGTGCTCGAGCACGCGGAGGCCGGCCGGTGTGCAGAAGCAGTCGCGGAAGTCGTTGGCCTGTTTCTTCAGCTGCAGCGCCTGCTCGTTGCGCTGCTTCGCCATCGCCTGGCCGCTGGTCTCGATGCCTTTCCAGCCGGGAAAGGCATCGCGCATGACCTGCTCGAGCATCTTCTCGACCGAAGGCTCGGCGTTCGAGAGCGGATCGTCCTCGCTGCCCGGTTCCGCGTCCAGTCCGTGCTGGTCTCTTGCCATCCGCCGCCCCCGCTAAGCCGCCGCCCGCAGCTCGCCCGGAGGCGGTGCGCCGCCCGGCGGCGCCTGCGGCCGCATCTGTTCGGCCGCGATCAGCGCGGCCACGACCTTCTGGATTTCCTTCTTTTCCGTGTCGGAACGGATCATGGTCTCCGAGACGCCAAGCTTGCGCCCGATCTCCGCGAAGATCTCCTCGACCTTGGCCGTCAGCATCATGATCTGCGGCCCGCCGATCGACAGGATGATCTGCAGCCAGTCGACGATGCCGGACACGTCCTGCGCCTGCTGCAGCTTGGCGATCGGCGAGATCACCTCGACGCGGGTCAGGAGCTGGTCGATCTTCAGGCTGGTGTCGATCAGGTTGCGCCGGAACAGAACGTCGATGACGCGCTGGATGAGAGGCCGCACGATCTCGAGGACCATGCGCGCATAGGCGCCCGACAGGTCGGCCGACAGGCGCTTCATCCTCTCGACGATCTCGGTGGCCGAGCGCACCGCGCCGCTGTCGGGCGGCAGCGTGTCATCGAGCATTGCCTGTTTCAGGGCTTCCCGCAGATCCTGCAGGATCAGGTTCGAAATGTCGAAACGGCCGGGCACGTCGAGCCGCTGCACCGACGCGCCCATATTGCCGCCGGTCGAGCCGACAGCCCAGAACGCGCCGGGCTTCATGCGGGCCGTCTTCGGATTGAACACGCGGTCGTTCTTGTAGGTCCAGAGGCCGAGGATCGCGAAGGCGGCCGCCTTGATCGTCAGCTCGGTGACCTTGTTCAGCGTCTTGGCTGTCGGCAGGCCGGTCAGGCCGGGGCCGCGGCCCATCGCCTCGCCGGGCACCTTCCAGAAACGCGGCGTCAGCCACGGGCAGGTGTTTTCCGTGGTGGAATAGATCGGGCCTTCCTCGCAATTGTCGGGCCGGTAGGCGTCGAAATGCCACTGGCCGGACGTGGCGTCGTATTCCGTCGCCTGCACGATCGTGACGAGCTGGGAGGGTTCCTCCTTGATGATCTTGGCCAGGCTGTCGGAGATCGTCATCTTGGCTTCGGGCCACATGGTGGCGACGTCGCCGGCCTCGAATTCCTTGCGCCAGTAGATCCCGTTCACCCGGCCGAGCCCGTCCTCGCGCAAGGCGAGCTCGCCGATCGGCACGGAGACGAAGCGCAGCACGTCGCGATCGTCCTCCGGCATCAGCATCGCGCCCGTGCCGCCGAACAGGTCGAGATACATCTCGTTGGCGGCAACGGAGAACTGCGCCGCCTCGAGCACCGCCATCACTTTCGAGGTGATGGTTCCCAGCTCCTCCTCGAGCTGCTTCTTGGCGTCGCCCTGGACATTGAGATAGGGGCCGATCTTCAGTTCGAAAAAGCGCTGGAAGGCCGGCGTCACGTCCTGGCTCATCCGGCCGGCGAAGCGGAAGGCGGCCTTGGTGGCCGTGCCGTCGAAGATCCGGTCGACACGATCGTCGGTCGAGGCTGTCTGCGTTCCCGCCGGCGCGCGATACGGGATCACATATTCGTAGAGCTGGTCGAGCAGCCCCTTGTGCGGCTGGCACCTGGTATAGGCGCGCTCGCAATTGGCCTGGACCTTCTTGATCCGGTTGTCGTTGGCGGGCTCCTGCGACGGATTGACCGTCTGGCCGCGCCCGGGTTTTGCCTTGGATGCCATCAGCCGCCGAGCGTGCCCTTCTTGCCATCGCGGAAGGCGAGCGAGCGGCGCAGCGAACCGACGCGGGCGGCAATGCCGGCGCGCTGATCGGCCTCGGCGTTGGCGCGGTTGGCGGCGTCCATCCGGTCTTTCTGGATGGCTTTCTCGCTGTCCGAAGGGCCGGATTTGCCGAAAAGGGCTTCCATCGCGTCGATCTCCATGGAACGGCGCGATGCTAGGCGGGCATGCGAGGGTGTTACGTTTCAGGTCTGTCACTCCACAAACCTCGGCCGACGCCAGGTGCGGATCGTCCTTCCCTCGTCGAGGAACTGCCCTGTCGGCTCGAAGCCGGCCATCGTCGCCATGCGGTGGCCGGCGTCGTTCCCCTCGCGGATCCGCGCGATGATCTCGCGATCGGGAAAGTGAAGCGCGGCCGACATCAGCAGGAACCGCGTTTCCGCGATCGACGGCCGCGCGGCCGCCGGCAGCACCAGGAAGCATTCGAGCTCGCCGCCGGGCAGCACCTCGATGCCGCACAGCGCCCGCCGCTCGCCGCCGTTCCACAATGTCCAGCACAGGGTTCCGGCGACCTGCTGCGCCATCAGCCGCCAGTAGCGCCGCGCCATGAACGGCCGCATCGCCGCGAGATCCGCGATCGTCGCCGGCGCGAAGTGCATCAATGGATCCCGTTCATGCGCAGATTTCGCTGCTGCTGACCCGATCGGGCGTCGATTGCTTTCCGCCACTCGGCAGCCTCAACTAGGCCGGGACATTGAACCCGAAGCTTCTCGACCTGGCGCGCATAGTTCATTCCCCGCGCAACGGCGCAGTCTCCGTCATCGATCTTTCCATCGTCGCAGCTGGCGCCGTTCGGCACATGCATCGCATGGTAGAGCGGACAATGCTTAACATCATTGTGCGGGCAGCCCTTGCTCATCACGTATTCCACACGCTGAAATTCGTCTTCGCCTCGACCGTGCCGCCGGCCTCGTCGTCATCATCGCTCGCGCCGATGCTGTCGCCGCGCCCGCCCATCAGCTCGCCGCGCTTGATCCCTTCGAGCCCGACCAGGTCCATGACGACATATTGCAGGCCGTCATGCGGATTGGAGTATTCGTTCTTCTCCGGGATCGGGTCGGTGCCGGCATTGACGCCGCGCCGCTTGCGGTAGCGGTAGTGCGAGTTGAAGCCCTTGCGGATCATCTTTGCCCGGCGGGAGACCAGCAGCCCGGGCGTGTCCGGCCGCGGGAAGTAGCGCAGGAGCTGGCGCACGCCGTCCTGGCGAATGTGCAGCTCGTTGCTCTCGGCCGGTGTGATGACGATGCCTGTGCCCTGTTCGATCGTGCCGAAGAAGGACAGATCGCCGGTCTCGCTGTCGGCTCCGGAAAAGCCCGCCGGATCGCCCGTCGCCCGCTCGACGTCGAAGCCGCGATAGCGGTCGGCGAGCAGCAGCTTGCAACCGCGGGCGAAGCCGGTCGGCCCGATGCGGCCGGGACAATACTCGTCGAGGATCCGCAGCTGCCCGATCGGCGTCCACTGCGCCACGACCATCGCCGGCCCGCGCACCCCCTGGTCGAAGCCGAGGCGCAGCTTCAGGCCGGGAATGGGAAGAAGATCGTCCTCGGCCGCATGCCGGGTGTCGTCATATTCCGGGTAGACCGGCTCGCCGTCGCGGCTCGGCCCCCATAGGCCGTCGACCATGCGCTTGACCCAGTCCGGCCGGTGCCGGTTCGTCTCGGCCATCTTCTCGTAGGTTTCGCGGGCGATCGCCTGCCGGTTCTCGCCCTGGGCCGAGCGGCCGGATGGCTGCTTGTAAAGCTTATGCCCAGGCGGCTTCTTCTCCTCGAAGACGTCGTATATCCAGTTGTCGGTGTCGGGCGGGTTCAGGTCGAGCGTGACGCCGGTGTAGTAGTTCGTGCCAGGCTCAAAGAAGCGCTTCGGCGGGAAGCGCTGCTGCAGCGCGCGGCCGATCAGATAGGGCAGCACGTCGCCGGACTGCTGGTCGGCCTCGCCCATGTTCGCCGTCGTGAACTCGATGCCGCGCAGCGCGGCGTCCACATCGGCGTCTTGGATCGCCTGGAAGATGACCTCGAAATGCAGCAGCGAGCCGTCCGGCTGGTCGAAGGTCAACTGATGCGTCGCCTTGCGCCCCTCGCCGCCGTTCCACAGGCCGACGTCGGGTCCGAACCACGCCCACCAGCTCTTGATGGTCGTTCCCCACAGATTGGCATAGGTGTCGCGCACCTCGAGGTGGCGGTGCAGCTTTGCGCCCGCAAACGGGCCTCGAGTACAGACCGGCATCTCGGTGGCGAGCACCAGCTTGTCGAAGAAGTTGACGTTGGTCTTGCCGGAGCCGATCGGCCCCATGATCCCCCTGACATTGTTCTCGCGATCGCGCATGAAGGCCGAGGCGACCGGCCCTGGCGACTGGTAGCTGTTGATATCCCACTTCTCGCTTGCGGCGCGGCGGTAGAGCTCTAGGATCGCCGGATCGGTGCTCATGTGAGCATCTCCCGAACGATCGCCCCGACCTTCTCGGCCATCGCGTCGAGGAACCAACGTGGCGCCGGCCCCGCCCCGCCCCCCAACCCAGTCGCCAGCGAATTCAATTTTCCGCCCTGGGCAGGGAAAAACGATCCTGTTTCGAGGCCGAAACTCGCACAGGCCTCCATGCTAGGCAGAGCGGAACCCGATTTCGGGGATACCCCCCTGCCCTGCGCCTGGGCGATCGAGGGGGGAGGGTCCGGACGGAATGCGCCGCCCAGCGCCGTCGCCAGGTCGAGCGCGCAGGGCGTGACCCGCTGAATTCCGATCATCTGGCATATCGCTGGTTTGTCCTGTGTTTTCATCTACTTACCGTCCTCGTGAGGCGTGGCGTCGTGAGGCGCGTCGGCCTCGTCGTCGCTAAGTGCTTGATTTTGCTCAATGTCGATCTGCCGTGCGGCAAGCGCCATCTGAAGCCCCAGCGCCTGCTGGTCGCCACCCAGGTTGACGACGAGCATGCCGGCGTTCGCGCCGCTCAGCTGCACGGCTGTCGGCAGCTTCTGCGCCACGTAGGGCGCCAGGTCGGACATGACCTTGCGGTGATACTCGGCCGCCTCGATCTTCTTGCAGCCCAGCGTGCGGGCGATCACGTCGATCGGCGTGGCGACGATCTCGGCCATGGCCAGTATCGGGTTGCGCCCGGTCGCCTCAATCAGCCGCACCAGGTCGCGGGTGGTGCGGTTCTGGCTTCCCCTCGGTCTCCCCGGCCCGCTGCGCTTCACGACGTGCCCTTCCGGCGTCACCACCTTGCCGAACACGCTCTGCTCGCGGAACATCGGCAGCTGGATCTCGTCCGGCTCCGCGACCGTCCGCGACAGCTCGGCCGCTGCAGCGTCCAGTTGCAGCGCACCCTCGACCGCGCGTCCCTTTTCGCCGCTCATATCGCCCCCATATTCAATTGTGGAACCGGCCGGGTTCCACTCCCGGTTCCACCCAACGATTTGAATTCCCTATCAATATCTCCCTCTGGAACCGTGGAACCGTGGAACCAATCGCGCCCGCGCGCGCGTGTGCGCATACGTGAGTTTCCCCGGTTCCACGGTTCCACGGTTCCACTTGTCGATTTCATCAATCTTATCAGCGCCTTAGGTGGAACCCATAGTGGAACCGGCATCGGTTCCACGGTTCCACCCGCACCCGAAAGCGCGGTTTTTCTTCCCTGAGACCTTGGGGTCAGGGCGAGAAGTGTTACGTTTCCGGCTCGCCGGGTCAGGGTGCGGGGCGCGGAGCGGCCGGCGTCCCCCTGCCCCGCGTGCACGCGGGACAGAGCGGAGCGGCCCTGCTGGGCCGCAGGTTTTTTCATGGCCTGACACCCGGTCGAGCCGCCGCGCGCCGCGTCATCGGCCGGCACGATCGCTTGAGCCAGGGCGCGCTCACTGGGCATCTGTCGACGTCGCATGGCGGGGAATATCAAGCTCATTGAGAGCGTGCCACGCTGTCGCGGCCCGGATAGTATATCCAGCCCGGAACGCTGAGTGCCGAGTAATGCAGGTCGGGATTGCGTGCCAGCCGGCGCTGCTCTACTTGCTTGGTGATTTTGCAAGAGCGCTTATAGTTCCGATATGAGGCGCGAAGCGCCATCAAAGCTTCCTGCTCGCTCACTCGTCCTTCTCCTTCGCCAGGATGTCGATCAGGGCAAATGCGGTGCCCTTCTTCTTCTCGCCGTGGATCCGCGCGCTGGCGTGCCGCCAGATCGGCCGCCCCTCGGCGTCCTCGGCCTGCCGCAGCGCGTCGGTCCAGCTGCCGGCGCCGAGCTCGCCCTGCCATTTCGAGCCGCGCATCAGCTCGTTGACGAGCGGATGGTGGCACGGCACGAAGAACTCGAAGTTCTTCATGCCGGTGTCCTTCGGTGCCAGCAGTTTCAGCCCCGTCTGCTCGAGCAGCGAGCACGCGCCGTTGGCGTCGAGCGTCGGGTTGGTGACGTCGCCCTCGAAGAACTCGACGAGCGCCTGGCCCACCGTGTGGCGCGTGCCGCCGCGCCAGGCCTCGATGCGCTGCGACAGGATGTGGGACAGGCATTTCTTCCAGTTGGCGTCGTCGTCGTCGACGCCGCCCACGTTCTCGATCGCCAGGTGCGGCCGCCACGGGTCGAAATCTTCGCCATTGGCCGAGAGCGACAGGCCGAGCGCATCGGCGTCCTCGCCGATCAGGATGTCGGCCGAGGTCATCAGCGCGCCGAACGTGTCCTGGCTGCGCGCATCGTGGCCGCACGAGGCGAGGAAGCCGCGCCAGCGGGTCAGCGTCTCGACCCAGCGGGGCCAGCCGTCCATCATCCGGCGCATCATCTTGCGCCCCAGCTCGGCGATCTCGTCGTCGGTGATCACCGGCTGTTCCTTGCCGGGGCGGAGCTTCTTCAGCCGCAGGATCGCCATGCGCGACAGTTCGGTCGCCTCCAGCGGCGGCAGGTTCACCTGGCTGAACAGGAAGGCGGAGCGGCCGGCGAATTCGGTGCCCTTGTGGTTGTCGCCGCCGCGCAGGATCTCGTCGCCCGACGCGGAGATCCGCATCAGGTCGAGGATGTCGCGTTCCTTCTTCGGGTTCTTGACCGCCTCGAACTCGTCGAGCGCCACCGGCAGGCAGTCGAATTTGAGCTTTTGGCTGATGCCGGCCTTGGTGGCGTCGGAGGAGCGGATCATGCCGGCGCCGAACAGGCCGCGCACGCCGCGCTGCAGCGTCGTCTTGCCGGTGCCCTTGTCGCCCAGCACGTCGGCGGCCGGCCGCCAGTCCAGCGCGCCGGACAGCCAGGCGATGCCGATCCAACCGGTCAGGAGGATCGGGTCGAGCTCCGGCCGCGACCAGTTCCACGACTGGAAATAGGGCAAGAGCCGCAGCATCGGCCCGGGCTTGCCGGCAAGCGACGTCGGCCATGGTCGCGCGATCGGCGGCCTGGTTGGATAGACCATGCCGTCGAGCTCGCCGAGCTCGAGCTCGCCGTCGCGGTCGATCAGCCGGTCGCCGCAATGCACGATCAGCCCGCCCTTGGGCGATCGCCACACGCCGCGGCCGCGCACCCGGTCGGCCGAGCTCCACGCGCCCTTGCGCGCACAGGCCGCCATCAGGATCTCGCGCACCTTCTCCGGCCGCCAGGAGGTGACGTCGCCGGCGGAATTGCGCTTCGGAAACGCCCAGTAGAGCCAGTGCTGCCGGCCCATGAACAGCGCGTTGAGGCCGGATTGTCCCATCTCGCCATCCTTCAGCGCCCGCAGCTGGCCGATCGTGTCGAGGAAAAAGAACGTGCCGTCCTCGGTGCCGAGCGGCAGCACGGGACAGTCGGGCGGCAGGCCGTCGTCGCCCGGCTGCCATTCGCCGGGCTTGACGCCATTGAGCGCCTGGCCGGGGCGCGGATCGTCCGCGCCGAGATCCGCCAGCCGATCGTCCACGTCTGCGTCGAGCACGGCGGCCGCGACGGCGTCCTTGCCGTCATAGCCGTCGCCGCCCCACGTCGATCGCCAGTCGGCGTCCGCGTCGAGGGACGAAGGGGTCGGGGGCGGCGCGCCGTCCGCGCCGCCCTGCTTCTTTGCCGGCATGCTGTCCTGCTACTTACTTGCGCTTCCTGGACGTGGCGGCGCCGGCCTTGGCAGGCGGGGCGGCGGCAGGGTCGGCAGGCGCATCCGCCGCTGCTGCAGCAGCATCTGCTGTTTCGTCAGGGTCGGTCGCCACGCTGCCATTCTCGCCTCCCGTCGCCTGCGCGATCTCCTCGTCCATTGCCGCCTGCGCGGCCTTCGTGCGCGCCTCGACGCTGTTCGGGTCCATGTCGGGTTCTCCTGGAGGATTGAGACTTTCGAGCATTGCCGCCCTGATGGCTTCGAGTTCGTCGGCGTGATGGATGGCCATGAACCTGCCGACAACTGCCATGTCGAAGAGCTCGTCGATGTTTTCGAGGCCGAGCTCGTCCATCGTCTCATTCACTGCCTTGTGAACGGATGCATGCAACAGCGCGTCCGGCGGCAGCGTCGGCTCCGGAAACAGCACCTGGTCCCATGTCGGGTCGCCAGCCTGGTCGGCCTCGTAGAACGGGTCGAGCGCGAGGCCGACGGCGCGGAAGGTGGAAAGACCCACCTGCATCATTTGCGAAAGCCAGGCAGGCGGCGAAATGCCGGCGATCTCGACAGCCTTCCTCGTCAGCGTCTCGACCGAGGGCCAGCCTCGCTCATGGCCGTAATCGTAAAGCTGCATGAACTGGAAGCAGCCGGCCTTCGACAACGGCTCCATGCCGGTGGCAAACCTCGCTGCCTGGATGGCAGTGGCGGCGATCAATGTGCGTCTCATGATTGGCTCCCCTCGTGCAACTTTTCGCGCAACAGGTAGCCTTCCAGTGGCCAGAGCTGCCGCAAGGCGTCCTCGCGGGCGAAATGCGCGCCCAGCTCCGCGTCGAAGTTTTCCGGATCGGCCGGCGCGCTCTTGCCGAGCAGCGTGAAGCCGCTTGTCGTCACGAGGATGCAGATGGTCAGCGTCTTCAGCTGCTCGACCCCGGGCGCCTGTCCAGCGGCGGCGGCGCCGGTGAGGGTTCTAACTGCGGCGTCGGCGGTGAACGTATATTCCGTCGCGATCTTCGCCTGCAGCTGGTCCAGCGTCACGCGATGCGGCGTTTTCTGCACGGCGGCCGCTTCGCGGTCGCCGGCTTCGAGACTGTTCATATCGTTTCTCCTTTGAGAAGGTCGTTCATGTCCTTGCCCCTGGGCGCGCGCGCGACCCTCACCGGCACGCCCTGCGATTTCAGTCTGTGGATCCCGCGCTCGAGCGCGCTCATCGCCTGGGGCTTGCCCCAGTCGTTGTCGGCCGCCACGATGATGCGGTCGATGCAGGGCAGCACCGGCACATTGCCGATATTGCCGAGCGTGCCCGCCGCCCACACGCGATAGGCCGGCAGGGCCAGCATCACCGAAAGCCCGTCCTCCAGCCCCTCGGTCACCACCAGCGGCCCCTTGACGCCCTGGCGGGCCGCCTCCTCCGGCGTCAGCTCGCCGGCGCCCTTGGCCAGCCGCATCACCGCGCCGTTGGGCGGCCCCCAGATCTTGCGCGCCTTGTTGTTTTCGGGATCTGGCAGCTCGGCCTTGCCCGTGCCGTCCGGCTTGAGCCATGTCTGGTGCAGCGCCTGGCCGGTGCCGGCCGGGCCGGTCATCAGCGCCGCGATGCAGGGAAGCTCGATCAGTTCGCCGGCATCCGTCTGGTAGTCCAGCGCCGGAAAGAAGCGCAGGCAGCCCGGCAGCGGGCGGCCGCGCGCGATCAGGTCGCGCGCCAGGTCGAGCGCGCGGGAGCGGAAATATAGGTCGGGAAGCGAGCCCGCAAACGTCGCCGGCGACAGCTTTTGCGCCTTCAGCCACTTGCCGAAGGCGCGGCTCGATCGCTTGGCAAGTGCCGCCGCGTCCTCGCGCGCCCGCTGCTCGATCTCGGCCTGGCGCTGTGCCGCGCGCGCCGCCTGCTCCTCGGCCGACAGCGGCGGCTCGGCCGGGCCGGCCGTCATGCCGAGCCGGCGCATGCACCATTTGCGCGTCTCGGCCATCGTGTCGTGGCGCTTCACCAGCTTGATCAGGTTGATGATGTCGCTCGTCTCGCCGGTCGCCTCGTCCTTCCACGCCCCGATCGCCGTGCGGCCGGAGATGCGGATCCAGAACGAGCCCGCCCGCCGGTCGGCGCGCAGCGGACTGCGGCCGATCCAGTAGTCGCCGTTCTCCACCCCGTCCGGCACGAGCTCCTTGGCGAGATCCTTGATCTCGCGCAGCAGCCGGTCCTTGATCTCGGAGAAATCGGGGCCTTTCATGCCGCAGCCCTTTTGCCGCAACCCTGACGGATGGCTTCGCGGGCGATGAACTCGGCATAGGCGGGCGGGATAGCCTCTCCGACTTCATGCCCGGTCATGGGCCGGAAGATCCCCATCGCTGCGGCCGCTTCCGTGGCCGGGACGCGACCGGGCAGACCGGCCCTCTTGCGCGGATAGAAGTGGCTCTTGCATGAGAGCGACGTGGTGATGGTGATAGCCTTGCCGCTCGTCCAGGCCGATCTCGGCAACGGAGGCGCGCCCGGCCCAAGAACGGGAAAGGACAGTTCGAACGCGCGTTTCCGCTCGATGCGGTCGAGCCCGACCGAAGGCCCGGTAAGGACCAGGTCGCGCCGCAACGGCGCACCGATTACGTTCTCGATGCAGGTGTAGGGGTGACCCGCCAACTTGCGGCGGATTGGGTCGACAAGGTCCGGATAGTCTTCTGGGCGATAGTCCCTTTGCGACTTCGTCGCCACGGAATAGCGCTGACAGGGCGGCGAGGCCCAGATGAAGTCGAACTGCGATAGATCGATGTCGAGGCTCACGGCATCAGCCTCGATGAAATCGTATGGATAATTGGAGCGACGTTTTATATCCACCCCAGTAACGGTGAAGCCGGCTCGAACCAGCCCTTCGCTTGCCCCCCCCCGCGCAGCAGAACAGATCGAGAGCCCTCATCCCAGCATCGCCTCCATGCGGGCCAGCAGCGCGTCGATCGCGGGGATGTCGCGGTCGTTCTCGATCCGCTGCACATGCAGCACCAGCTTGCAGCGCGGCCGGCCGAGCGCGCGGGCAAGCCGGCCCTGGCGCACGTCGCCGCTGGTGACGGTAAGGTAGAGCGCGGCCGCGCGGGCGAAGCGCACGGGCGGCCGGCGCATCGTGCCGGGGCCGGCATTGCCGGCGATGTCGCGGAAGGGCACGCCCGTCACGTCCGCCACCACATGGGCGCAGCGATGGAAGGCCGCGAGTGCCGAGATCGTCGGCACAAGGCCGCGCCGTTTCTGTCGTCTGTCGTTGCCCATGCCGCCTTCCCTGCCGCGAAAGGCTCCGCCGCCCGGAAACGAGGAACCGGGCGGCGAAGCGAAACGGCCGCCGCGCCTGCGGCAAGGCGACGGCCGGACACTGGAAAACGCGGACGCAACACGCTGACCCCTCGGGAGGAGAAGAGAGGTCAGATCTCGATCGAAGGCGGCGCCGCGGCGGCGGCAAAATTTGCCAGGTCGGCGCTGACGGTCTTGAGCGGCTGATAAATCTCGAACCGCCAGCTACCCGTCGCTGTTCGCGTCGCCAGCATCGCGGCCACCCACAGGTCGACATAGATGATGCCGGCATCGAGGCCGCTCCGGCGGCAGGCCGCCTTCAGCGGCTCGGCATGTTTGAGGATAACTGCCTGCGGCATCATCAGCAGCAACGCCGCCTGCCCGCGCGGATCCGCCTCGTGCATCTGGCGCAGGATCGGCAGCATCGTGTCGGTGCTCATGACTGCCTCACGGCCTGTTCGCCGCCTGCCGGCGGCTGGCCTCCGGCGGGGCCTGCGGACGGCCTAGCGGCCTGAGACCAGGCGGGACTGACCAGCCATTCAACCCAGAAATACCCGTCATCGCAGGGGCCGATAATGCCGGCGTCGGTCAAAGATGGATCATGCACGATCGCGCCGTCGTGTCCGATCACGGCGTGGTTCACGCCAGTCCGGCTGGTGCCCAAAAAGATGTAGGGAACGCCGTCGCTGAATATCTCCGCAGTCCGCAGCGCCTCCTCAACGCTCTGCGTTGCGAGCGGTATCACGAGGCGGTGAATGCCGTGATCATGTAACCATCCTCGATAGAAGGCCACGAACTCCTCAGCGCCCATCTGCCTATGTTCGTGAGGCACGTCCTCCGGGTCCAGCATGAGCAGGCAGGCGATGCACGTGCGGTAACAGTCGCCAAAGACGCCCTCGTCTGGCAGGTGGCGGAACTTCTGCTTGTGCATCCGGAGGTGCGAGATATCATTCATGCCCTAGCTCCCTTCGGCCGGCGCATGGGGCAGACGTCGCGATGCTTGAATGCCCACACAGACATCGCCCCTTCGGTCTTGCCGATGGCCTCGGCGATGTTCTTGACGCTCTTTCCGGCGGCCCACATCTCGCGGATCCGCTCGACGGGATATCCGCCCGCCGCGGTCACAGGGGGGGGTATACAGGGCGCTAGGCCTTCGGCCCGCGAGGCAGAAGAACGGACAGGTGCGGCGGCCGTCTTTGCCCCTGCCGCCGCACCTTCGGCCTTCGCCGCGTCCGGCCTCTCCCGGGCCTGGACGTCCTTTCCGTAGGCCGCTAGGCCGTCGGCCGGCGTCGGCCGCCCCGCCGGAGGGGCAGGCTGCGCAGCAGCCGGCGCGCCCCGTGAGGCAGAAGACCCTTCCCCGGCGAAATAGGTCCGCCAGCCGGAGAGGATCTTCTCCGCCCGCGCGGCCGGTATGCCCACCGCCTCGGCGATGAACTCGGCCTCGCAGTCGGCGAGCATGAACACCTGCCGCACCTGGCGGTCGAGGGCCACATCCTCGGCCGTCTCGCCGCGCTCCTGGACGACGCGGACGAAATAGGCCGCCTCGAACAGGCGCTGCGCATATTGCGCCGCCCGCAGGTTCATCTTCACGGCGCGGGCCTGCAGCCCCTTGAACACGCGCTCCTCGACCGCAAACGAGATCTGCATCGCGGGCATCAGGAGGTCCTCGCGCTGTCAACCTGCGCATCAATCACCTCTCGATCGGCCTTGACCTGACGGAGCCGCGATCTGATCTCGTCGCCAAGGCTCCATCCTTCGGCCTTCGCGCAGAGGTAAATGTCGGCATAGAGCCAGTCGGGAAGCTCGACCTGCACCGTTTGCTTCAGACGCGGCGGCCAGTGCGACCTGAGACGCTTGCGGCCATCCGCTTCCCCCTCGCGGTCGAACGGTCTCAAATCAACCTCCCCTGCTCTTCCAGTTCGCGCACCGAGCGCGCGACGGTTTCCGTCTTCTGCGCGGCCTTGCGCGCCTGGGTATAGGCCGCCCGCAGCCGCTCGACGCTGGCGAGACCGGCGCTGCCGCCGGGCCGGATGCACACGGTGGCCGCCGGCGGCTCGGCCTTGCGCCAGTCCACCGACACGATCTCGACATGACGGATGTTCTCGCGGGCGCATTCGATGTTGAGTGCATCGGCAAGCGCCGCCATGAACGCCGCCTCGTCGCGATACTGGCCGGTGAAGACGTCGGAGACGCAGCACTCGATCATGTTCTTGTCCTCGCGGCCGGAGGCCTCCGGACGGGGCGCGCCACGCGGCGCGGCGCCCGGTCGGGCTTGCGGCCTGCGGCCGAGGCCTGCAGCGCCCGCGCCAGGGCGTGGAGCGAGACGCTGCCGAGAAGCCGGGAACGATGTTGCGCGGTGATCTTTGTCATGCCGCAGCCAGAAGCTCGATCAGCTTGTCGGCCTGCCCGATCCGGGCGACTCCCCGTCCCCCTTCACCGTTTCGATACGCGGCGTAGGCGGCGGCGGCGGCGTAGGCGGCGGCGGCGGCGTCGGCGGCGGCGTAGGCGGCGGCGGCGTCGGCGGCGGCGGCGGCGTAGGCGGCGGCGTAGGCGGCGTAGGCGGCGGCGTAGGCGGCGTAGGCGGCGTCGGCGGCGGCGGCGGCGTCGGCGGCGTCGGTGGCGTCGGTGGCGGCGGCGGCGGCGGCGGCGAATTCTTTCTTGTCGACCTTCTCTCCGTCGACCACGCGCTGGTAAAGCGCGGCGACGGCTTCAATGGTTAACTTACTCTTTTCGTTTGCGAATTTCACCACGCCATAGTCCTTGTCCACAAGCAGCCACACCGCGAATTTCGGCCAGACGAGCGACAGGTCCGCGCCTTCTGGCACCGCCCTGGCAAAGCGCAGCGGCCAAAGCTTCGCCTGCTCGACCGGCAGGCCCTCGAAGATCGAGTCCTCGAGCCGCGCCAGAATGCGCGGAATGCCGAACAGCGGCTCGTAGGCGCCATGATCGTTCGTCCGCGCCCCGAAATCGTGCAGGCTGCAGCCGACCGCGCAGCCCTTGCCGTCCTCCCAGTAGCGGCCCTGCCGAAACGCGTCGTTGGCCGCATGAGCCTCCAGACTGGAGATCAGCGCCGCCTTGGTGACCTTTGTGTCGGTGAATGCACGCATGTGTTGGTCCTCTTCTTGGTGCGGCTAGGCCGCGGTTTCCTTGTCCTGGCGCTGCACCTCTTCCTCGAGCTGCAGCACGAGCTCGACCTGGCGGCGCACGGAAGGATTGGGGCGCGAGCCGCGCTTCAAGCCGTAGGTGACGGTGCTTTCGGAAATGCCGGCGCGGCGGGCCATTTCGGCCCGGCTGAAACCGTCGAGGCTTTTGCGCCGCACTTCCACCTTTTCCCAGAAGGTCATTTTCGTCGCTGCTCCTCTATCGGAACGTGACAAATTGTGATTTGTGCCATTCTGTCAAGTGATCATTCGCGCGATTTTGTTGTGGAGTATCGCCGCCTAATGCTCGCGCTTGTGGAAAACCTGCGGCGAAAACAACTGGCATGGTTCGAGGCGGTGCTGCTGCACCGCAACTGGAACATGAGCCAGCTCGCGGAGTTTTCAGGCGTCGATCCGTCGACCCTGTCGAAGTTCCGCAATGATCCCGACAACGTGAAGCAGCTCTCCACCCGTTCGGTGGAAAAGATTGCGGAGGCGAGCGGTATCACGCCCTATGATACGCGCGCGCCGGTTAAGCCGCGCGGCTTCGGCGAAGGCGAAGCCGTTCCCTACACGGCGTCGGGCGTGCATGAGCCGATCAGCGCCGCAATTTCCGCAGTGCGGCGCGACGCCAATGGCCTCGACCCTTGGATCCTGCGCTCACGCGCGCTGGAGAATGCGGGTTATCTTGAGGGCGATGTGCTGATGGTCGATCTCAATGCGGAGGCACGACCCGGTGACGTCGTCTGCGCCCAGGTCTTCGACGACAAGGGTGGGGCGCGCACCATCATGCGCATCTTCGAGGACCCCTATCTCATTGCCGCTTCACTCGATGCCGGCCTGCTGCGGCCTCTGCATGTCGGCCGCGATCCCGTTGTGCTGCGCGGCGTCGTCGTCACATCCTTCCGACCGCGCCGCGCAGCCTGACCTAAGTCAGAATTGAATTATCTCGCATTTGCGAGATGTTATGATGCCGAGCATCATGATGTTTCACGTGTGTCGCAACATCACGTGAATTTTCTTGACACGAAGTCACAAACCGTCACATCTTCCGCGCGTTTCCTCAACGCGGGAGTGATTTGCACATGAATGCGCCAGTCAAACCCCTGAGCGGTGCCGAGGATGTGGTGGTTCTGCGCCCCGTCCTCTATGCGCGCCAGGTGGCCGATATGCTCGGCTGGACCGAGCGACACTTTCTCGAACGCCGCGACGCGCTGGAGCGCGAACAGGGCTTCCCTGGCCGCCTGCCCGGGCTCAACCGCTACTCCCGCGCCGCCGTGCTGCGCTGGATCGAAACCAACGGCCGCACCTGGCAGCCCCGGGCCGACGAAGCCGTGACCGTCTCCGGCGGCGCGCTCGAGCTCAGCATCCAGGCGCTCGAAGAGGAGTATCGGCAATGACCGCGCCGGCTTTCCTTCCCGACGCCGTGGCGCTTGGCGATGCCGACAAGCGGGCGCTCGACAAGCTGGGCACCGGTCGTTTCATCCGCCGCACCGGCGGCTGGGTGGCGGGCTCCGGCAGTCGCATCAGTCTCGACACCGCCAAGCGCTTGATCGCCCGCCACCTGGCGCGCGTCGACACCGCCGGCCGCAATCCGCAGCTGGTGCTCACCGGCGCCGGCAAGGACGTCCGCGCCGTTATCCTGGCGAGGAAACGGACATGACGCCGAAAATGGAAGCGGCCCTGCAGGCCGCCCTGAATGCCGACGCCAAGGGCGGCCTTTGTTATACGGTCGCCGGCTGGATCGATCCGGACCATTGCTTCACCTATCACGGTCCAGTTGTGGTCTCCCGTTTGGTCTTCGATCGCGGCTTTCTCGCTGAGGCCGGCGCCAAGGGCCGCGGCCCGAAAAGTCGGCGCGTGATCACCGACAAGGGCCGCGCCTATCTCGCTGCGAAACAAAAGGCCGAGAGGACCGGACAATGAACCTGGCGTTCCTCTGCGGCCCCCTCGTCGCCATCGCCGCCTCGGTCGGCATCCTGCTCGGCCTGGCGCTCGGCCTCAATCTCTACGCCCTGCCGGTGCCCAAGGGCTTCGGCTTTTCTCCGGAGGGTCCGGAAGGACGGGGCGAGACCGTCGGCTCGACCCAGGGTCCGACTGCAAGGAGGACAAAATGAAGTTTCCCGTTTACCGCTACCTGGTGATCGACGGCGTCTGCCGGCAGGATGTGCCGGGCGGCCGCTGGATCCAGCTCTCGCTGGAGGAGACAGACGAATTGCTTTCGCGCTTCGACGGCCTGGCGCCCGTGCCGGCCCGCCCGTCCGAACCGCGTAAACCCCTCCCTGCCGAGGTCGATACCCCCCTCGGCTAGGAGTTCCCGCGAACCGGCGGCCCTGAAGCTAACCCCCAGCTCCTTGGGCGCGACCCCGGTTCACCCTGACGGGGCGGGCTGCGTAACGAGTGCCCGCCCCGTATTTTTTTCAATCAACCAGGAGCCGATCATGGAAGCAGTTCATCACAAGGAAGGATTTGCCAACGGCGACGACGCGCTGGCAGCGGCACTGACGTCGCCGGACGAGATGACCCGGATCATGGCACGCGGTGCAGCAGGCGAGTGGATTTCCCATTTCACCGCATGGGTCAATGACGAGCTGCGCCGGCCAAAGGCAGAGATAGGCGACGTGATACAGGCGATCCTGCGGCTACAGATGCAGACGCTCGCCTCGCTGGCAGCGCAGATCTCGCGAGCGGAGGGCGATCCGGTGTTGTTGTCGGCGATCGTCGGGCTCTACCAGGACGAATTTGTCGAGCACATGCGCAAGACGCGCCAGCACCTTTGACATTTCACCCGAAGCGAGGCTGACATGGCGTCCATGGGCAAAGTCACCATCCGCATTCCTCTCGTCACCTGGCGCGACGGCCGGCCTCGCTTCTTCGCCTCGGCGGTGCATCGCGAGATGGGCTATCATGGCGAGGATCTGCGCCACCCGCCGCGCGACGCCGCCGGCCGCCCGGTCGGGCCGTGGTTCAGCCTCGACGAGGCGATCGCCTGGTCGAAAGCGCGCCAGGCCGAGATGACCGAGCGCCGCCGCGCGCGGCAGCTACAGGGCGCTAGCCCGTCGCGAAGCGCCCCGTCCGGAGGCCAGCCGCCGGCAGGCGGCGGTGCGGCCGTGAGGACACTGAACCTGATCAGCGTTTCGCAGGTGGTGGAAAAATTCCTTGCCCAGCCGCGCATGCGCGGCGAAGCCCAGGTCGAGGGCAAGAAGAAGCGCCGGCCGGTCAAGCCGAACACGGTGCGCTACTATCGCGCCGCGGCAGCCGCGCTCGAGCGCCACAATGACGGCCGCGTCTGGCACGAGGCGGCGGCGGCCGTCACCTCGCCTGTCCTGGACAGGATCCTCGATCGCATCGAGGTCGAGAGCGGGCTTGCCGTGGCCCGCTCGGTGCGGGCGCTGCTCTCGGCCGCCTATGGCTTCGGCCTGCGCAAGGCGCTGGTGCCAGTCAATCCCGTCGAGCGCTCGGAAACGCTGCCGGCGCTGGAGCCGCGCCTGCGCTGCGGCGAACCGGAGGAGATGGCGGCGCTGATCAAGGGCTGCGACGCGCTCGGCTTCCCCGACGTCGCCGACGCGGTCCTGCTCGGCCTGATGTCGGGCCAGCGCCAGAACGACCGCCTGGCGCTCACCGATGGCCAGGTCACGGCCGAGGGCATCCTGTTCCGGCAGGGAAAGAAACATGGCCAGCCGCTGCTGATCCCGGTGCAGGATCCCGAATGGATTGCCCGCCTGGCCGCCATGCGGGCCCGCCGGCGCGACTGGCGGGTCAACTATCCGCATGTGCTGCTCGACGAGCGCCATCGCCGCCCGTGGAACGAGCACTACTACCGCAAGGTCTTCCGCGTGCTGCGCGTCGCGATCGCCACCGGCGCGCTGGAGACGATCGACGGCCGCAACGAGCCGACCGTGATGGCGAAGCGCCTGCTCAAGGGCGTCGACATTCGCGCCCGCCTGGCCGCCGCCGGCGTCGAGCTGACGCCCTCGCTGAAGGACTTCCGCGACCAGGACCTGCGCGACACGGCCGTCACCTGGCTGGCGCGCGCAAGGTGCGACAAGTTCGAGATCGCCGCGGTCACTGGCCACAGCCTGAAGTCGATCGACGAGATCCTGAAACACTATCTCGGCCTGCACCCCGAACTCGCCCGCTCGGCGATGGCGAAGATGGTGTCCTGGCGCGCCGGGAGGGGATGATGCGGATTTTCAGGCGTGACGACTTTATGAACCTGCCGGCAGGCGTCCTCTACTCCAAGGGCAAGCCTTGGTACTTTGATGGCCTGATGCGAAAGGACGAGACGATCGAGGTCGATCAGGGCAGGCCGATCGACTGGCTTTATCAGGACCTGGTAAATATCGACATGGGTGCTGATAGCGGAGAATGGGCGGATCGGCTGGAGCACATGCTCGAGTACGGCTCGTCGCAACCGATGGAAGACGGTACCAGCCGCGACGGCTGCTTCGACGAGGACGAACTGTTCCTCGTCTTTGAGCCGGCCGACCTTGTGCGGCTGCAAGCGATCATCTCGGACGCGCTCAAGATCGCGCCGACCATCAACGGCGAACTGGGCGTCAAGGCGATCGGCAGCTGATCACCGCGTCAGAAGCAGGATGTATTCAGGCGCGGCGCCGTTCTGGATCATGCAGGCCTTGATGAACTCCGGCACGAATGTCTTGCAATAGGTCGACTGGTTCGGACAGCGTATCAGCGCCTGCGTGCTGCAATGGTTCCTGATCGTCATCGCGCGCGCTCCTGGATTGGTCATCTCGGCCGCCGTGGGTGCGGGCGCAGGCGGTACCGGTACTCTGGTGTTCGGTGGAGGCGCCGCCGCGGTGCAAGCCGCCATCATGAAACCCGCCGCGATCGCAGCCGTGCGTCGTTTAACCATTTTCCCCTCCGAAAACAGCAAAAGGCCCACATGGGGCGTGAGGCGTCAAGATCGCGCCTCATGCCTCACGGATGTTCCGCCCCTGTTCACGGCGGACTATTTTCCTGAATGCCGGATTTTCAGCGGCTTGGCGATGGTGGGTGCGACAGGGATCGAACCTGTGACCCGCTGATTAAGAGTCAGCTGCTCTACCAACTGAGCTACGCACCCGGGCCAAATGACGCGGCAACCGCGTCAGGTGCGGCTCTATAGCCAACCGGACCCCGGGTGTCCACCCACAATCGAGCGAAATTTGTCGTGCGCCGGCGGGCTGTGGATTCACACATAAATCTCGCCGCGCCCGACGATGACCGCCTCGCCGCCGATGCGCGCGGCGGTGGCCTTGCCGCCCTCGACATCGATCTCGAGCCGGATGCGCGAGGGCCGACCCATCTCCATGCCCTGCTCGATCCAGATCTCGCGGCTGCCGTCATCCGGCCGCTCGTTGGCGACGACGGCTCCGACGAAGGCGGCCGCCGCCGAGCCCGTCGCCGGGTCTTCGTAGGAAGGGCTTGCTGCGACGAACATGCGGGCATGGAAGGAGCTGCCGCTCAGGGCCGTCTCGCGGCAATAGACATAAGCCGACGCTCTCGCGTTGCCGCCCTTGGCCGGCGCGAATGCGCTCCATGCGAGCGGATCGAAGCGCACGCGCCCGATCGCGTCGAGCCCCTTCACCGGCACCGTCACATAGGGCACGCCCGCCGACCAGGCTCCCGGCGCATGTGCGTCGAAGCCGATATCCGAGGCGTCGAGCCCAAGGGCTGCCGCGATTCGGGCGGGATCGGGCGCGAACGGCAGGGCGGCGGACAGTTGCGGCACGTCGAACTCGGCGAAGGCCGCCCCCTCCCCGCCGCTGACGATGCAGCGCACCGGGCCGATGTTTTCTTCCAGCACCAGGATCTCGCCGTCGCCATGGCCGCGCTCGCGCCACAGCGCCACTGCCGTGCCGACCGTCGGGTGCCCGGCGAAGGGCATCTCGTATTCCGGGCAGAAGATCCGGATCCGCGCCGCATGCGCGGCATTCTCCGGCGACAGCACGAAGACCGTCTCCGACAGGTTGAACTCGCGGGTGATCGCCTGCATCCGCGCCGCGTCCAGCCCCTCGGCATCGAGCACGACGGCCAGCGGATTGCCTTCCAGCGCCGTGCCGGCAAAGACGTCGAGCAAGAGATAGCGGCGTGCGGCCATGATGGTCTCCCTGATCCGAACGACAAGGCATAGCGCACGCCCGCCCCTCGCCTCAATGGCTGTGCACAGCAACAATCCCGCGCTTTGCCGCCCGGCGACGGGGCAATATGAACGAGAATTAATTTGTATTGCGCCGCGTCAGGGCTGATCTGTGTCGAAAAGACATACAAAGACAGACATTGGGACGCATCGCGGAAGCAGGAAGAGCGCCCGACATGGATCAGATCGTCAGCCGCCCCAAGGCGGACCAGGCACCGCAGGTCGCCACATCGCTGGCGCTCGGCAAGCAGGCGCCGCGCCGCGGGCCCGGGCGCTGGATCGTCGCCGTGCTGATTCTTGCCGCCGTCGCGGCGGGCGGCTGGTGGTATTGGTCGTCCTCCAGCTCGTCGACGGCACCTGTCTATGTCACCTCCGCGGCGGAGCGAGGCGACATCACCACCACAATCACGGCCACCGGCACCCTCCAGCCCGTCACCCAGGTCGACGTGTCGAGCGAGCTGTCCGGCGTCGTGCGCACCGTCGAGGTGAGCGAGAACCAGACGATCGCCAAGGGCGACGTGCTTCTTACCCTCGACACGACGCGCCGCGTCGCCCAGGTCGAGCGCGCGGAAGCTTCAGTGGAGGCGGCGCGCGCCAAGGTCGACGATGCGCGCGTGACGCTGAAGGAAACCGAGCTCACCTACGACCGCACGCTCAGCCTGTCGCGGCGCGGCATGGTCGCCGACCAGGCGCTGGAGACCGCGACCGCGGCGCGCGACCGCGCAGCGAGCGCGGTATCCTCGGCTCAGGCCAACCTTTCGATCGCCGAGGCGGATCTCAAGCTGCAGCAAGCCGACCTGGCGCAGAGCACCATCTACGCGCCGATCGACGGCGTCGTGCTGACGCGCGACGTCGATCCCGGCCAGACGGTCGCCTCGTCGCTGTCGGCCCCGGTCCTGTTCGTCATCGCCGCCGACCTCGCCCACATGGAGCTTGAGGCCGCCATCGACGAGGCCGACATCGGCACGGTCGAGAAGGGCCAGAAGGCGAGCTTCACCGTCGACGCCTTTCCCGGCAGAACCTTCGATGCGGCGATCAGCGACCTCGCCTATGCCTCCGTCACCACCGACGGCGTGGTCACGTATGAGGCGAAGCTCGCCGTCGCCAATGACGACTTGATCCTGCGGCCGGGCATGACCGCCACGGTCTCGGTCGTCACCAGGGAGGCGAAGGGCGTGCTCACCGTGCCCTCCGAAGCGTTCCGCTTCCGCCCGCCGGCGGCCGAGACCTCGCGCGGCTTCAACCTGCAGACCATGTTCATGCCGCGGCCGCCGCGCAACCGCGCACGCCAGACGGCGCAGCCGGCCGACGGCAGCCGCACGCTCTATGTCCTGCGCGACGGCGCGCCGGCCGAGGTGCGGGTCCGGACGGGTTCGACGGACGGCCGCAAGACGGAGATCGTCTCGGGCCTCGAGGAAGGCGACCAGGTGATCGTCTCGACCAGGCAGCGGAGGTCCTGAGCGTGGCACAGCCGCTCGTCACCTTCGAACGGGTCTGGAAGACCTACGGCTCGGGCGAGGCCCGCGTCGATGCACTCGCGGGTGTGGACCTCACGATCGAGACAGGCGAGTTCGTCGCGATCATGGGGCCGTCGGGCTCCGGCAAGTCGACCGCGATGAACATCATCGGCTGCCTCGATACGCCGACGCGCGGCCGCTATTTGTTCGGGGATGTCGATGCCGGCGGCCTCGACAGGTCGCGGCGCGCGCTGCTGCGCAACCTCTACATCGGCTTCGTCTTCCAGGGCTACAACCTGCTCGCCCGCACCACGGCGGCGGAAAATGTCGAGCTGCCGCTGATCTATCGCGGCGTGCCGTCGCGGGAACGCCGGCGCCTTGCGCTCGAAGCGCTCGCCAAGGTCGGCCTCGCCGGGCGCGAGGGCCACACGCCCGCCGAGCTGTCCGGCGGCCAGCAGCAGCGTGTGGCGATCGCGCGCGCCATCGTGACGAACCCCACCCTGCTCGTCGCCGACGAGCCGACCGGCAATCTCGACACCGCGCGCAGCCACGAGATCATGGAGCTGCTGACCGGCCTCAACCGCGACCAGGGACTGACCATCGCGATGGTGACGCATGAGGCCGACATCGCGGCGCATGCCGGGCGCATCCTGACCTTCGTCGACGGCCACATCGCCTCCGACGAACTGAACCTGGAAGCGGCCTGACAATGATCTGGGAAACCATCCGCCTCGCCCTTCTTTCCATCCGCCGCAACGCGCTGCGCTCGGTGCTGACGCTGCTCGGCATCGTCATCGGCGTCGCCGCCGTCATCGCGATGATCACCATCGGCTCCGGCACCACCGAGAAGGTGAAGGCCGACATCTCCAAGCTTGGCTCGAACCTGCTCGTCGTGCGCGCCGGCGGGCCGCCCCAGCCCGGCGGGCCGCGCATCCAGGCCAAGGAACTGCGCGACAAGGACGTGCAGGCGATTGTCGAAGGCGTGCCGGAGGCCCGTGCCGTCTCGGCCGCCTCGCAGAAGCAGGTGCGCATCATCTCCGGCACCGACAGCCTGTCGGTTCTCGTGACCGGCTCCGACACCGGCTATTTCGCCGCCCGCGACTGGAATGTCGTGCTCGGCCGCGAGTTCACCGAGCAGGAAATACGCGGCAATTCCAATGTCTGCCTCGTCGGCCAGACCGTGCGCACCCAGCTCTTCGGCGGCGGCGATCCGGACGGGCTGGCGATCCGCGTCGGGCGCATGTCGTGCACGATCATCGGCGTGCTCGAATCGAAGGGCTTTTCAGGCTTCGGCCAGGACCAGGACGCCACGGTGCTGATGCCGCTCAGCACCTTCCAGCGCCGGATCGCGGGAAATCGCGACGTCGAGACGATCTATGTCGCCGGCGCTGACGGCGCGGTGATGTCCGAGCTGCAGGAGAAGGTCGAGGACATTTTGCGCGAGACCCGACGCGTCACCGCCGATAAGGAGGACGATTTCTCGGTGCGCGACATGACGCAGGTCGCCGAGACGATGGCGAGCGCCACCACTGTGATGACCGGCATGCTCGGTGCGGTCGCGGGCGTCAGCCTGCTCGTCGGCGGCATCGGCATCATGAACATCATGCTCGTCTCCGTCACCGAGCGCACCCGCGAGATCGGCATCCGGCTCGCCATCGGCGCGCAGGAGCGCGACATCCTGATCCAGTTCATGGTCGAGGCGACGGTGCTGTCGCTGCTGGGTGGCCTGATCGGCATCGCCATTGGCATGGCGCTCGCGGGCATCGCCTCGTCTACAATGAGCATCCCCTTTGCCCCCAGCATCCCGGTGATCGCGCTCGCCGTCGGCTTTTCGGGCGCGATCGGCATGGTGTTCGGCTTCTTCCCCGCGCTGCGCGCCGCCCGTCTCGATCCGATCGATGCGTTGAGGCACGAATAAGCGGGCTGGGGGCGCAAATCGCCTGTCGCGAACGGCGGCAAGGCGTCCGGCAAGCGCCGATTGACAATTTTTGAAAATTTGCCCTTCGTGTCCTGTCTCAATCTGAAAAGAAAGAGACAGCAATGCGCAAATCCTTCTATGCTTCCCAAAGTATCTATTCCGAACCTGGGCCGTATCGCGAAATATTGATGCATGGCGGGGTCGAGCCTAAGTCGACCGCCCGTTGGATCAGCTCATTCATGCAGCATCCTCGCGGGGCCGAGTCGAAAGAACGAGGCTTCAGACCTGAACAGGTCGCCGATCTGGGACTTCGTTCGGTGGAAGAAATTCTGTCTGTCGTCGCAAAACGCGATCTGCTTGAGGGACATTCCGCCCAGCCCAAGGTCGGCGGCGTATGCCGGGATTTCGCTCTGCTGGCGCTCAGTCGATTTCGTCAGCGCGGCATCCCGGCTCGCCTGCGCGTCGGGTTTGCCGACTATCTGGTGCCTGGCTATTGGGAAGATCATTGGCTTTGCGAATGGCGTCACGGCGGACGTTGGAAACGGCTTGATGTGGAGTTCGCGGCGATCGGCGGAGTTTCTTTCGATACATTGGATGTGCCGCGCGAGCGGTTCCTGACGGCAAGCGAGGCATGGTATCGGATCAAAGACGAACCGGAGATCGCCAAGCGATTTGGCGTTTCGAGCCTTAACCTTTGCGGGGAGTGGTTCGTGGCGGGCAGCCTGTTGCGAGAAGTCGCGGCCCTGCGCAAGCTGGAGCTGAAGCCGTGGGATTACTGGGGACTATCAAAGGACCTTTCCCCCGTTTCCACCGAGTTGTCGCAGCAGGCGCGGACAACGTTCGAACAACTCGCTTCACGGCTCGAGAACGCTGATCTTGACGGGGACGGCGAGCCCGAAGCTCTAGGGGACTGGCCTTTGCCAAAGCGGATTGTCAGCTTCCCGCAAGGCGAGCCTGTCGACGTCGTGCTGCGCAACTCCTGACATTCGACGAAATCGGCAGGATTTCGCCGTTCAACATCAAGGCCTCTCCGCGAACCCTGCCCGCCTCATCCCCCGAAATGCCACTTCACCAGCGGCGGCATGTGCGCCATGAGCCCCTCCGGCAGGTCGTCGGCGTTGCGAATGACGATCGCCTCGTCGATCTCGGGATCAGGGTCCGTCGCGATGTGCCGGCGTATGTCCTCGACCAGTTCATCGGCGCTCCGGTCGAGGAAATAGCGCCGCACCAGCACGGTGCCGCTGTCGGACGACCAGCCGTGATAGCCCGCCTCCGCCCGGGCGACGCCGAGGTCGAGCCCCGTCTCCTCGCGGACCTCGCGCGCCATGTTCGCCGCGAGATCGATACGGTCGCCTGTTATGTCTTCCGGCTCCAGCGAGCCGGCGGCGAAATAGACCCGGCCGGCATTGACCGTGTGCCCGGCCATGCGGATCGCGATCAGCGCGCCGTCGGACGAGACCGGCATCGCATGCGCGTAAAGATGTTCCGCCGACGTGTCGGGCCGCATCCTGCGCCAGTGCATGAAGGTCGCGTAGTTTGCCGTGTGGCAGCGCGCATCCAGCCGCCCGTCCGCCCAGCGGATGGACGAGAAGAGCATCACCTTGCCGTTGAACAGCGCCGGCTTTTCCGCCTTCTCAAGGTCCCAGTTGGCGACAATCGCCTCGCGATGGGCAAGCTCGTAGGGATGCGGCGCGGGATCGACCACCAGTTCGGCCTCGGCGATCGGCAGGATGCGGTTGCGGGGGATATCGAAGCTCATGCGGCGGAGATATGCAGCGGGATCACGACAGGACAATGATCGGAGGCCTTCGGCCGGTCCCAGCCCGCGCGGGGAAAGCGCTCTACCTCCAGGCCGGGCGGAAACGGCGTGCGCCATGGCTGCCCGTTCCTGATCACGTCGGGCACCGCGCGCGGGTTCTCCCGTTGCAGCGCCGGAGACAGGAGGATGTAGTCGAGCTGGCATAGGTGCCGCTCCTGCGGCCCACGCGTGTGGAACAACGTCCAGCGGTCGAGCTCGGGCCGCAGCGACATCGGGTTGAAGGCGAAGCCGTCGCCGGTCAGCACGTCAAGCGCCGAATGCTCCTCCTTGACCGGCTGGAAGGTGAAGCCGGACCATTGGTCGCCGCCGATCACGACGCGCTCGGCATAGTCGTTCATGTCACCGCAGATCGCCCAGCGCTTCGAGCCGGCATGGTCGCGGCCAAACCGCTGCTCGATGATCGCCCGCACGGCGCGCGCCTCGGCCATTCTCAACGGCATGGTCGAGGTGCGGCCGTCCTGGCCGTTGCGGGGGCTGCCCATCGACTTGAAATGCACGCCGTAGATGGTGAACGGCCTGCCGCCGATCCGCACGTCGATCTCCAGGCAGTCACGCCGGAAGATGCGCTCGTGGCGTTCGATGCCGACCTGCGCCAGCAGGGGGTCCCACAGGCCGAGCTCGTCGAAGGTCACATGCGCGTGGCTTGTCATGCGCACGAACTCGATCGGCTCGCCGTCGGCCGTCTCCGGCCGCATCATCACCGCCACGTCGATGCCGCGCGTGTCGTTGCCGGTGCTTGAATATTTGTTGCGATAGCCCTCGCCAATCATCTTGAACAGATAGCCATATTCGAACGCCTTCAGCGCCTCGAGGTTGTCGACCTCCTGCATGACGATGATGTCCGCCCGCGTCGCCGCGATCGCCAGCGCGCTGAGCTGGCGGGTGTCGTCGGTATGCGCGATGGCGCGAGCGCGCTCCAGCGACTGGTATTCGGCCTCGGTCTTGATCTCGTAGAGGGCGAGCGCTCGGTCCTTCCACAGTTCGTTCCGGAAGCCGGAGAAATCGAACCTGCTCATTAGGTTCTCGACATTGAACGTGGCAAGGCGAAGCGACATGGCAGAACGTTTGCCCGCAGGCCGCCCGAAACACAAGGCCGCGGTATGTTTCGTAATCGCCGAGCAACGCCAATGACGACCCGGCCACGCTGCACTATATTCGAACCATGAACCTCCGCAGCGCCTGCCTCGACGGCAAGACGAACCACACAGCCCGCAGGATCGCCGCGGCACTTTCGCTGTTCGCGATCCTGGCCGGCACGGCCGCGGACGCGGCGGACAACTACGTCGTCATCCCGAGCCCCGTCATCAGCGGCAACACCCCGCCCTACGGGTCCGGCTTCGACACCGGCGTCGTGGTTCGCCCACAGGACGGCTGCCGCACCGTCGTCAACTGCGCGCCGGGCAACTACCAGAACCGTCCGGCCCACCGCCGCTACTACGACAACTATTTCGACGTGCCGACCCCGCGCTATTCCGGCCAGCGCCGCGTCGGCGGCAACCCGGCGATCGGCGGGTCGAGCCGGCTGGGCGAGGCATCCAGCCATTCCGAATGGTGCTCGACGCGCTATCGCTCCTATCGTGCGTCGGACAATACCTTCCAGCCCTTCGACGGACCGCGCCAGCCCTGCGTCTCGCCGTTCTGAACCGCTGGCCGCAAGAGTTAAGCAGCCGTTAAGCTGCCGGGACTACTCTCCCGCGTATCTATTTGGCGGGCTGTCGAGCACGCCGGGGAGACGGGGATGGCCATTCCGGCAGAGGCAGAGAGCCGCAGGGAGCATCGCCAGCGCGTGCTCAAGGGCGCGTCGATCCTCAACGGCATCAACAATTCCGAAGTCGCCTGCATGGTGCGCAACATGAACAAGGGCGGCGCGGAGTTGCGCGTCGCGATGGAATCGCGCGTGCCGGAGGAATTCCTGCTCTACGTCCCGGTGGATGGCGTCGCCTACAGGGCGACGCTCGTCTGGCGCGCGGGCGAACGGGTCGGCGTGCGCTTCGGCGGCACCGAACCCAAGCCTCACTGGCATTATGGCTGAGCCGGCCGGCGACAGCCGCTCATCTCCACGGTCGGATACGGCTCAGGGCCGGTGGAAGGCCACGCCGATGTCGGACATCGACCGCCATCGCACGACCGCCGGCCGCCATGCCATGTCGCCGCTGAACCGGACGAGGAACTCGGGCGGAATCGCGAAGGTCTCGCAGAATGAGAGCCGTGCGCCCGTCTCCGACAAATTGCGCGCCACGCCTTCGAACGTGCTGGTGCCGCCGTTGAAGTTGATGATGATGCCCTTGTAGGCGCGACGGCGCTGCGCAAGGCGTCGTTCCTGGGTGTCGTGTGAAACGTCAGGGAGTGCATGTGTCATGGCCGAGCCTCCTTCCGGAGGTCGAGGAGCAAGCGCCATACCAGCGAAGGTGTGTCGTCTTGGCACGGCTGCTTTCGGCGATTTGCCGATCGACATCCTCGCGTGTAATGGTCGAATGCCCGCGGGCGGACACGTTTATTGGAGGTCGAGATGCTGCGGCGAACGATATTTTCGGCAATCCTGCTCGCCGCCGGGGCGCAGAGCGCCGGCGCGGAGATTGTCTTCTCGGGCAAGATCAAGTTCACGGCTGTCACGTCGCAGTGTCGCAACGTCCGTGTGAAGGACTTCGCCGACTCCTCGTTTCATCCGATCGTCGGATCGAACTCCCGCGTCGCCGGCCTGTCATGGGTGTGGCCCGGCAATTCGCGTGGACACGGCCTGTACGGCGCGAACTTCGACGCGACGTTCCGCACCGTCAAAACCGGCGGTGTCGGCTGGGGCGATCCGTATATGCGGCCAACGACGGCCGAATCGCAGATCCGCATCGTCAGCTACGCTCCGGCGATCACCGCGATAACGGCAGCCACGGAAATCGTGACCATCCGCGGCCAGATCAGGCGCCCCTTTGACGATCCCGGCGGCCTCGCCTGCATCGCGACGTTCATCGGGGTCTACGTCAAGGATAGCTACCAGTAAGGCTGCCAACACCGACGGGAAACATGAAAAGGGCGCCCACTGGCGCCCTTTTCGATTCACAGAGCCCGAGAAACGATCCGGGTAGACGTGCGATCTTAGTTGCGGGCCTTGTCGACCAGCTTGTTCTTCGAGATCCACGGCATCATCGCACGGAGCTTGGAGCCGACCTCCTCGATCGGATGCTCGTCGTTCAGGCGGCGGGTCGCCTTGAAGCGGGCCATGCCGGAGCGATACTCCTGCATCCACTCCGAGGTGAAGCGGCCGGTCTGGATGTCGGTCAGCACGCGCTTCATCTCGGCCTTGGTCTCGGCGGTGATGATGCGCGGGCCCGACACGTATTCGCCCCACTCGGCCGTGTTGGAGATCGAGTAGTTCATGTTGGCGATGCCGCCCTCATAGATCAGGTCGACGATCAGCTTCACTTCGTGCAGGCACTCGAAATAGGCCATCTCGGGCGCGTAGCCCCCCTCGACCAGCGTCTCGAAACCGGCGCGGATGAGTTCCACCAGACCGCCGCACAACACCACCTGCTCGCCGAACAGGTCGGTCTCGCATTCCTCGCGGAAGTTGGTCTCGATGATGCCCGAACGGCCGCCGCCGACGCCGCAGGCATAGGAGAGCGCGAGGTCGAGCGCGTTGCCCGACGGGTCCTGGTTGACCGCGACCAGGCACGGCACGCCGCCGCCCTTCTGGTATTCGCCGCGCACCGTGTGGCCGGGGCCCTTCGGCGCGATCATCACCACGTCGATGGTCGACTTCGGCTCGATCAGGCCGAAATGGACGTTCAGGCCGTGCGCGAAGGCAATCGCGGCGCCGTCGCGGATGTTGGGGGCGATCTCGTTCTTGTAGATGTCGGCCTGCAGTTCGTCGGGCGTCGCCATCATCATCAGATCGGCCCACTTGGCGGCCTCGGCGACCGTCATCACCTTCAGCCCGTCCGCCTCGACCTTGTTGGCGGTCGGCGAGCCGGCCTTCAGGCCGATGGCAATGTCCTTCACGCCAGAATCCTTCAGGTTCAGCGCATGCGCGCGGCCCTGCGAACCGTAGCCGATGACGGCCACTTTCTTGCCCTTGATCAGATTGAGATCGGCATCGCGATCGTAATAGACACGCATGGATACGTTCCTTCCCGTTGGTTGCGTTGTCAGTTGGTTGTGGACTGCGGCGCGGTGCGATCCGTGCCGAAGAGGGTGAGAAACTGTTCGACCGTCCGCGCAGCGTCGCGCGCGATCTCCGATTTTGTCAGGACGAGCCTATCGCCCAGGAGCAGCCTGATCTGCACGTCGCGCCCGACCAGGCCGAAGAAGGTGCGGAAGGCGCTCTCCGTGTCGTCGAAGGCAAGAAGTCCCGCCTCGCGCGCCGCCTCCAGCAGCGGTTTCAGCCGCCCGCCGATGGCGAAGCGGCCGTTCTCCAAAACGATGCGCCCGAGATCGCTCTTGCCGGACCCGGCATGCGCCACTGCGACCCGGTTCAGCGCGATCGAGGTCTGCGACGAGATCACGGTCAGCCAGTTCGCCGCGAAATCCTCGAGGCTCTCGGCAAGGGCAGCGGCATCGAGGTGCTGCCGGTCCCAGTTGCCCGCCCTCACCTTCGACGCCTGCCAGCGCACGGTGGCCGTCAGCAGCCCGTCGCGGTCGCCGAACCATTTGTAGAGCGTTTCCTTGGAGCAGGAGGCACGGCGCGACACCGCGCTCATCGTCACCTTGTCGCCGTCCTCCACGAGCAGCGACAGGACCGCGTCCAGCACCTCGCGCTGGCGCGGCGTCGGCTCTGCGCCGGACTGGACGGTTGACAGGTTCAAGCACACGCTCCGCAGGCGTAACGAACGTTACGGTTCGGATCCGATAATCCATCGGCGCGGCGGAGGCAAGCGGCAAATCGCCGGGACCGCGCAATCCCGGCGCATCACCCCAGCCGCGGCTCGCCGGCCGAGGAGAACCTCGCCCAATCGGCCTCGATCAGGCCCGTCGAGGCGAGCGGCCGGGCGAGCATGCCCGAGACCATCAGCGCCAGGATGCGCGGCGCGGGCGGCACCTTCGCCACGGTCGAGACCAGCGTGTCGCGCAGATAGGGCACCAGGACCGAGTCCGACTGGTAGAACGGCGTGAGGAAATAGGACAGCGCCTGGAACAGCCGCACATGGAAGCGCCGCGTCGCGGCGTAGGCCGACAGGGCGTTCGGGATGTCGGAATAGGCGCGCAGCGCATGCGCGAGTGCCGCCGCATCGAGCAGCGCCATGTTGGCGCCCTGCCCCAGTTGCGGGCTGGTCGAATGCGCCGCGTCGCCGATGACGGCAAGGCTCCGCCCGGCCGGCGTCTTCAGCGTATGGTGGCCATAGCGCGCGAGCGTCAGGTCGTCGAAGGAGGCGATCTGGTCGAGATAGGGGACGCATTGCGGCCAGTGCCGCGCAACCTCGTCCTTCCAGGCATTGATTCCGCGCGCCCTCACCTCGTCCGCCTGCGCCGGCTTCAGGCTCCAGAAGAAGGCGGCCATCTCGTCGCCGGCCGGCGCGATGCGGCCGATCGGCAGCACGCCGATCATCACACGCGCCCGGTCGTAGCGCTGCTGCAGCGCGTTGCGGTCGAAGCCGTCGCCATGCCAGCCGAGCGAGGCCCAGAACGCGCCATAGGCGAGCGGCTTCGGCTCGGCCGGCCTGTAGGACGACGCCTTGAGCCGCGATTTCGAGCCGCTCGCATCGACCACCAGATCCCAGGTGCCGAGCGATCCGCCCTTGTCGCCGAACAGCGTGGCGCCCGGCGACGAGACCTCGATCGTCGCCGCCTCGGTCGATGTGCGGATCGGAATGCCTGCGGCAACGACGGCATCATGCAGCACGTTGAAGAGCGCCGCGCGATGGACGGCGAGGCCGAACCGCCCGCCCGGCAGCGCGTTGTACCGCACGTCCAGAACGGTACGGCCGGTCCTGGCGTCGGCCCCGTACAGCCGCTCGATCCGCGCGCCCTGCGCCAGCATCGCCGGCATCAGGCCGAGCGAGGACAGCACGCACAGTCCCGTCGGCTGCAGGATCAGGCCCGAGCCCAGCGGCTTCGGCGCCTCGTAGCGCTCGAGGATCTCCACCTGATGCCCGTCGCGCGCGAGCAGAAGTGCCGCGGCCAACCCTGCCGGCCCCGCGCCCACGATCGCGATGCGAAGAAGTTGTGCCATGCTCTGCCCTTTCGGCGGCGACCATCGGCGCTGCCGGCCGCCAAATCAACCGGACATCGGCGCGCAGCAAACCGATTCTGGAAGCTCCCTCACCCGGGTCGGCTTCGCCTCGCCACCCTCTCCCCAAGAGGGAGAGGAGGTTATCGGCGACGCTCCCCTTCTCCCCCTCGGGGAGAAGGTGGCCGCGAAGCGGCCGGATGAGGGGGCATGAGGGAAAAATCAGCGCGAATCTCACGCCTTGATCAGCCCTAGCCGCACCAGGCTCTCGCCCGTGGCGACGATCGCCTCCTGCGGCGGGCGCGGCGACCAGCCCAGCATCTGCCGGGCCTTGGCGGCCGACGCGTTCTTCACCCTGCCGAGCTCGGGGCCTGCAACCGTCCTCAATGTCGGGCTGAACAGCGCGCCGAGCCGGATGACCCAGTTCGGCGCCACCCGCGTCGGGACTTTCGCGGCTGCTGGCCCCATACCGGCCTTCAGCGCCAGCGCAATCTCCCGCACGCTGAGGAAATCGCCCGCCACCGCCAGGAATCGCTCACCCTTCGCTTCGGGGCGCGTCATCGCCAGGAGGTGCAGCTCGGCCACATCGCGCACGTCCACGACGCCGAACATCAGCTTCGGCACCGCCGGCGCACCGCCCTTGAGCAGCGTCTCGATGAGGACGACAGAGGCGGAATAGTCCCTTCCCAGCACCGGGCCAAACACGACCACCGGATTGACCGTCGCCAGTTCCAGCCCGTTGCCCTCGCGCGCGACGAACTCCCAGGCGGCGCGTTCGGCTAGCGCCTTCGACTTCACATAGGCGCCGATCGGCCTGTCGGTGTCGGTCCAGTCCTTCTCGGTGTAGACGCCGTCCAGGGGCGTGTTGCCGTAGCCGATCGCTGCGAAGGACGAGGTCATCACCACGCGCTTCACGCCGGCGTCGCGCGCCGCCCGCAGCACCCTCAGCGCGCCGTCGCGCGCGGGCCGCACCAGTTCGTCCGCGTCCTTCGGCTGCGCGACCGGCAGTGGCGAGGCGACATGCAGCACGTGGTCGCAGCCGGCCGCAGCCTCAGGCCATCCCGCGTCGCGCATGAGATCAGCTTCGGCGAACGCCAGCCGGTCGCCCGCCTCGCAGCCGCCCTCCCTCAGCATCGCCCGCACGTCGCCCTCACGCGCCAGCGAGCGCACCGTCGTGCGCACACGGTATCCCGCCTCGATCAGCCTGACGATGCAGTGCGCGCCGATGAAGCCGGAGCCGCCGGTGACGAGGACAAGCCCGCTCATCGTGCCTCACGCATCTTCGGCGTCGAACTTTTCGCGCGCCACCCGCACGCGTTCGAAATTGGTCTCCGCCCACATCAGCAGGTGCTGGAGCGAATCGTACATCGACAGGCCGAGATCGGTCAGGCTGTATTCGACGCTGGGCGGCTTGGTCGGAAACACCTCGCGATGCACATAGCCGTCGCGCTGCAGGTCGCGCAGCGTCTCGGTCAGCATCCGCTGCGAGATGTCCGGCACCAGCCGTCGCAGCTCGCCGAAGCGATACGGCTTCTCGGCCAGCGCCATCAGCAGCAGCGAACTCCACTTGCCGAAGATGTTCTGCACGACGTTGCGGATCGGGCAGTTCGCGAGCCCGCCCGTGGCGACGCCTGCACGATAGATCTCGATCTTCTGGCGGGCGGAGGCGATGCGGGCGTCCATGGTGGTTCCTTTCAGGTAACCAGGGTAGTTCAAACTGCCTTCTTTACGCAGCATCCAATATATACAATTTAGAGCTGGTCTCGAAAAGAGAGCATGTTTCAAAGGAGCCAGCAATGTCCGACACGATTCTCATCACCGGCGCCTCCGGCCATCTCGGCCAGGCCGTCATCACCCATCTCCTCGACAGCCAGGGCGTCGCGCCGTCGCGCATCATCGCCGGCACGCGCAATACCGACAAGCTGTCCGCCCTCGCCGCCAAGGGTGTCGCGCTCCGCCAGGTCGATTTCGACGATGCCGCCGGGCTTGAAAAAGCCTTCGCCGGCGTCGGCACGGTGCTGATCGTCTCGACGGACGCGCTCGACGGCGCCGGCACGCGCCTGCGCCAGCACAAGGCCGCCGTCGCCGCCGCCAAGAAGGCCGGCGTTGCGCGCCTCGCCTACACCTCGCTTCCCGTACCCGAAACCTCGAAGGTCAGCTTCGCGCCCGACCATCTCGGAACCGAGGAAGCGATCAAGGCCACCGGCATTCCCTACCTGCTCTTCCGCGACAGCTGGTATCTCGAAAACCTGTTCATGAGCCTGCCGAACGCGCTGAAGTCCGGCCAGTGGTACACCTCCGCGGCCGACGGCAAGACCTCCTTCGTCGCGCGTGACGACATCGCGGCCGCGATCGCCGGCGCGCTCGCCAATCCGCCGGCCGGCAACGCCACCTACACGCTCACCGGCGACGAAGCCTACACTAATGACCAGATCGCCGCGCTCGTTTCCGAGATCACCGGCAAGCCGCTCCAGGTCGTGCACCTCACCGACGAGCAGCTCGCAGGCGGCATGAAGGCGGCGGGCGTGCCGGAGGCCATCATCCCGACCCTGGTTTCCTTCGATACCGCCACCCGCACCGGCGGCCTCGGCGCCGTCACCGGCGACACCGCGAAGCTCTCCGGCCGCAAGCTGCAGACGCTGCGCGACTTCCTCGTCGCCAACAAGGCCGCGCTCGCCGGCTGACACTCTCCGACAGCGCAGGAACGCCGGCCGCGCCGGCGTTCCTCAGATCGCCACCTGCGTACCGATCTCGACCACGCGGCCGGTGGGAATCTGGAAGTATTCCGTGGCGTCGGAGGCGCTCTTCGCCAGGGCGATGAACAACTTGTCCTGCCAGAGCGGCATGCCCGATGTCGGCGAGGCCTTGAGCGAGCGCCGCGACAGGAAGAACGAGGTCGTCATGATGTCGAACTTCCAGCCCTGCTTGCGGCAGATTGCCAGCGCACGCGGAATGTTCGGCTGCTCCATGTAGCCGAATGTCACCGTCACGCGCATGAAGAGGTCGTTCAGCTTCTCGATACGCGCCCGCTCTTGGTCCGGCACCTTCGGCTGCTGCGCCGTCACCACCGACAGGATGACGTTCTGCTCGTGCAGCACCTTGTAGTGCTTCAGGCTATGTAGCAGCGCCGTCGGCGCGCTCAGCGGGTCGCCGGTCAGGAAGACGGCCGTGCCCGGGACGATCTGTGGCTTCTTCTTAGCCAGCTGTTCGGTCAGGAAGCCGAGCGGCATCTCGTTCTTGCGCGTCTTCTCGAACAGATAGCGGCTGCCGCGCATCCAGGTGGAGATGATCAGCGCCATCGTGAAGGCGATGGCCAGCGACGCCCAGCCGCCGTCGAGGACCTTGACGATATTCGAGACAAAGAAGCCGATGTCGATCACTGCGAACATCGACGTCAGCGCCACGACCGCGACGAGCGGCCATTTCCAGATCTTCAGCATCACCACCGCCAGCAGCAGCGTCGTCATCAGCATGTTGCCGGTGACGGAAATGCCGTAGGCGGCGGCGAGGTTGGTCGATTCCTGGAAACCGATCACCAGCATGAACACCACGATGCCGAGCAGCATGTTGACGCGCGGCATGTAAATCTGACCCGACTGGGTCTCGGACGTGTGCAGGATCTCCAACCGCGGCAGGAGGTTGAGTTGTACCGCCTGCCGCGTCAGCGAGAAGGCGCCGGAGATCACCGCCTGGCTGGCGATGACGGTGGCTGCGGTCGCAAGCGCCACCATCGGCAGCAGCGCCCAGCCCTCGTTCATCTCGAAGAACGGATGGCCGACGATGCCGCCATGCGACAGGACGAATGCGCCCTGCCCGACATAGTTTAGGAGCAGGCACGGGAAGACGATGGCAAGCCAGGCCAGCACGATCGGCCGCCGGCCGAAATGGCCGAGGTCCGCATAGAGCGCTTCGGCCCCGGTGACCGCCAGGAAGATCGCTCCGATGGTCACGAACGCCACCTCAGGCGAGTTGGCGAGGAAATAGACGATATAGACCGGGTTGATCGCGAGCAGGATTTCGGGATCGTCGACGATGTGCACCACGCCCGATGCCCCGATCGAGAGGAACCACAGGGCGGTGACCGGGCCGAAGACCGATGCGACGCTCGCCGTTCCGAATCTCTGGACGGCGAACACCGCTGCCAGGATCACCAGCGTCAGCGGCACGACGTAGGGCTCGAACGTCGGCGTGACGACATTCAGTCCCTCGACGGCCGACAGCACCGAGATGGCCGGCGTGATCACGGCATCGCCGTAGAACAGCGACGCGCCGAGCATGCCGAGCAGCAATATCCAGCGCGGACGGTGAGCGAAGGCGCCGCGCGCCAGCGCCATCAGCGACAGCGTTCCGCCCTCGCCCTTGTTGTCGGCGCGCAGCACGAACAGGATGTATTTGATCGTGACGATGATCGTCAGCGCCCAGATGATCAGCGACAGGACGCCGAGGATATCTTCGCGCTCGGCGACATTGCCGCCGGACGAGGCGACGAGCGCCTCGCGGAAGGCATAGATCGGGCTCGTGCCGATATCGCCATAGACGACACCCAGCGCGCCGAGCGTCAGCGCCAGCATTCCGTGATCGACTTGAGGGGCTGCATCCGCAACGGCAGGGCCGCCATGGGACGGCTTCACGCCGCCCTCGTCATTCGCAACAACCATGACAGCCCCTCCTTGGGAGCGGCGGGGCTTTTACTCCTGTTGCATCGCAGCATCAATGGCCACGTTCGAACCGAACGCCCGCCTGCGGAGAGATGGCGCGCGGTTCACCACCCGCAAGAGGCGAGGAAGCGCTTCACGGTCTGTGCCATGCCGAATTCCAGCGCGTCCGCCGTCAGCCCGTGCCCGATCGACACCTCCGCCAGCTTCGGAATTCGTTTCGCCAGCGGCGGCAGGTTGGCCACGGTCAGGTCGTGCCCGCCATTGACTCCGAGCCCGGCGGCGAGAGCTGCGTCGGCCGTTTCTCCAAGCAGTTCCAGGCACTTGCCGGCCTTTTCCGGATCGTCGTATGAACCGCCATACGGGCCGGTGTAGAGCTCGATGCGGTCCGCCCCGGTCGCCTTCGCGGCCGCGACCTGCGCCGGGTCCGCATCCGCGAACAGCGATACGCGCATGCCGCCCTTCTTCAGCCGCGCCACGATCGGCTTCAGCATCTCGCCCTTGCCGACAAAGTCCCACCCGTGATCGGACGTCGCCTGCGACGGATCGTCCGGCACCAGCGTCACCTGCTCCGGCTGGTGCTTTTCCACCAGTTCGAGGAAATCCTCGCTCGGATAACCCTCGATGTTGAACTCCGCCTGCGGGAACTCGTCGTCGATCAGCGCCCGGATCGGCGCGAGGTCGGAGAAGCGGATGTGCCGCTCGTCCGGGCGCGGATGCACCGTCAGCCCGTGCGCGCCGGCGGCGAGCGCGATGCGCCCGAGGCCGGTGACGCTCGGCCACGGCAGGTCGCGCCGGTTGCGCAGCATGGCGATGGCGTTGAGATTGACGGAAAGCTTGGCCGGCATGGCAGGTCCACATCGCGAATTCGACGCCGCCTTATAGAGCCTTTCGGCGGAACAGACAGGGCCATTCGAGTGTTCCAGTTGCGACATGATCATCCGAAGGAGCTCATGAATGCACGCGCTCGACCCCATCCCGGCCGTCCGCCGGCTGGAGACAGACAATGACGAGGTCTTCGCGATCGAGATTTCCGGCCGGACGACCTCCGCCGACGCGGAAAACCTCTTCGGCCTGCTCGAAGGCGCCTATGCGCTCCACGACCTCATCGACATCCTCGTGCGCGCGACGGGCTATGAGGGGGCGGACTGGGGCGAGATCAACCGGCGCACTGTGGCCGAGGGCCGCAGGCGCGCCGAAGAGCATGTGCGACGTTGCGCCGTCGTCGGCGGCCCGGACTGGACCGGCCGCATCGGCGGCTTCTTCTCGGCCAACGTCCCGGTCGAGCTGCGCTATTTCCCGCCGGAACGGGAAACGGACGCGTGGTCCTGGCTCGATGCGCGCGAAATCCGCCCGCGCCCGTGATCAGCGCACAATCGTCAGCGTCTTCGCCGCCCGGGTTATCGCGGTGTAGAGCCAGCGCTGGCGAGTATCCTTGAACGCCCAGCTCTCGTCGAACAGTACGACATTGTCCCACTGCGAGCCCTGCGCCTTGTGCACGGTCAGCGCATAGCCGTAGTCGAAGTCGTCGAAGCGCTTCTTCTGCTGCCAGGGAATCTCCTCTTCCGGGTTCTCGAACGCAGCCTTGAGCAGCTTGATCTTGGCCACGCCCCGGTCGGGATCGTCCTCTTCCGGCGAGACGAGCAGGTTGATGCCCGGCTTCACCGTCTCGCGCGACGAAGTCATCACCTTCCACAGCGAGCCGTTGAGCAGCCCCTTGGCCGGATCGTTGCGCAGGCACACCAGCTTATCGCCCGCCTGCGGATAGTCGGCGGTGAAGCCCTTAAGCTCGCGCAGCCGCGCATTGTAGCGCCGCCGCGTGCGGTTGGTGCCCACCAGCACCTGGTCCGCCTCGAGCACCAGGTCCTGCGTTACCTGGTCCTTGCCGATCACCTGCGCGCTGCCGTAGTCGCCATGCATGAACTCGCGCCCCTCACGCACGTCGAGCGCGAGGCGAATAATCGGATTGTCCTGCGCCTGGCGGTGGATCTCGGTCAGCAGATGGTCAGGCTCGTGCTCCGTGAAGAAGCCGCCGCCCGAGATCGGCGGCAGCTGCGCGGGGTCGCCCAGCACCAGCACCGGCGTGCCGAAGGACAGCAGGTCTCGCCCTAGTTGCTCGTCGACCATCGAGCATTCGTCGATGATCACGAGCTTGGCCTTGGCGATCGGGCTCTGGCGGTTGAGCGAGAAGGTCGGCGACATCGAGGTCTTGCCGGTCGTCTCGTCCTCCACCGCCTCTTCGCCCTTCGGCCGGTAGATCAGCGAATGGATCGTCCGCGCATTGGTCGCCCCCTTCGACCGCAGCACCTGCGCAGCCTTGCCGGTGAAGGCGGCGAACTGCACCTGGCCCTCGACATGCTCGGCAAAGTAGCGCGCAAGCGTCGTCTTGCCCGTGCCGGCATAACCGAACAGCCGGAACACCTGCGGCCTGCCCGACTGCAGCCACCGCCCGACCGCCACCAGCGCGGCATCCTGTTGGGGAGAGAGGTCCATGCCCCTGACTGGCAGGATTCGGGCTCTCGGGGCAAGGATGGAGAGCTCCAGCCCTACCGCAGCATCGGCACCAGCGTCGCCGCCAGCAGCACACCCATTGCGATGTTGAACCACTTCAGCCGCACCGGGTCGGCGAGGAAGCCGCGCAGGGCGACGCCAAAGCCGGCCCAGCACGAGACGCTCGGGAAATTGACCAGCGCGAAGGCGGTCGCGACGAGCAGCATGGTCAGGAACGGACGCGCCGGATCGGTGTAGACCGCCATCGCCGTCACTGCCATCACCCAGGCCTTCGGATTGACCCACTGGAACGCGGCCGCCTCCAGGAAGGTCATCGGCCGCGTGCCGCCCTCCTTCTCGCCGAGCGACCGAGACATGGCGATTTTCCACGCAAGGTAGAGGAGATAGGCGCCGCCCGCGACCTTCAGCGCGAGGTGAAGCTGCGGATAGGCGGTCAGCATCGCGCCAAGCCCGAGCCCCACGCCGACCAGCAGCGTGAAGAAGCCGACGCCGATGCCGCACATGTGCGGCACCGTGCGCCAGAAGCCGAAGTTCACGCCCGAGGCCAGCAGCATGAAATTGTTTGGGCCCGGCGTGATCGACGTGACGAAGGCAAAGACGACGAGCGCGAGGAAAAGGTCGGCGGACATGGGGCGTTTCCCGGCATGATTATTATGTCAGCAATGCTGACATTTATTGGCGCAACCTCCCTGATCCAGTACCGTCCTGCGGTTGGCTCAGAAGCAGGGGATCACATCCCCTCCGGTCCGCGGTTCATCGCGGCGATGCCGGTGCGACAGATCTCGATCAGGCCGAGCGGCTTCATGATCGCGATGAACTGGTCGATCTTGGTGCTCTTGCCGGTGATCTCGAAGATGAAATGCTCGGTGGTCGCGTCCGAGACCTTGGCATGGAAGGCTTCGGCCAGCCGCAGCGCCTCGACCCGCTCCTCGCCCTTGCCTGCGACCTTCACCAGCGCCAGTTCGCGCTCCAGCGGCCGCTCGTGGCCGCGCTCGCGCGCCACCACCGTGAGGTCGACCACGCGATGCACCGGCACGATCCGCTCGAGCTGGTGCTTGATCTGCTCCAGCACATGCGGCGTGCCGCGGGTCTGGATGGTGATGCGCGACAGGTGCTGCTCGTGCTCGGTCTCCGACACGGTCAGGCTGTCGATGTTGTAGGCACGGCCGGAGAAGAGGCCGATCACCCGCGCAAGCACGCCCGGCTCGTTGTCGACGAGCACGGACAGCGTATGGCTCTCCGGCAGCGCGGTGTCCTTGGCGATGAAATAGGCGGAGCCGGTGGGCTGAAGCTGAGCGTTCATGGGTGTCTTTCTCAAGCGGTCAAAGTTGGTATGCGCACCGGGAGACCTACTGTCATCCGCTTGGCGCGCCTCTCGAAATCATCGTCTAATGTGAGCAGTTCGTCGGATTTCCGGGTCGACAGCAAGTGTACGGCATCGGCGAAATCGACTCCCAGCCGATGAGCATCGATTGCCTCGGCAACGATCTCATCATCATGGATCGTCACGCTGGCCAGGCTGAGCAGTGCTTCGAACGCATCACAAACCTCCATGCGCTCGACCTTGTAGACCGACCGAAGCACCCATTCGCACTCCACCATGACGGTAAGCGAAATCTCAACCGTCTCGCGCCGGAATACCGCCCGCGCAATCGGCACTTCCTTCGAACCGTCGTCGATCAGAAATCGAACGACAATGTTGGTATCAAGCGCCTTTGGCATGCCACATGCGCCTGGCTTCTTCCTCGATCGCGCGATCCATGTCCCGGATCGAAACCGGAGGCCCATCATACTTCAGGAAGCCAGCGACTTCGTCGATCGTGTACTGCTTGCGACGTTTCTTTGCGATCGGCTTCAGAACGATGGAGCCGCCAACGCTCTCGATGTCTACTTCTGAACCTGGCCCGAGTCCGAACTCGTCCCGCACCGCCTTCGGCAACACCAACTGGCCCTTGCTCGAAATCCTCGCCCGCGCGGTCATTTCGACCTCCATGGTAAGACGCAGTAAGACATATACGCCTTACCGCGTCTTACTTCAATCACACCAGTTCCCTGCCCTTCGCGTCGATGGCATTCGCAACCGCCTCGTCCGTCGCCTCGTCCGGCAGGAGCATTTCGTTGTGCGCCTTGCCCGACGGGATCATCGGGAAGCAGTTGGCGAGGTTGGCCACGCAGCAGTCGAACAGCACCGGCTGCTTCACGTCGATCATCTCCTTGATCGCGTCGTCGAGATCGCCCGGCTTCTCGCAGCGGATGCCGTGCGCGCCGAAGGCCTTCGCCATCAGCACGAAGTCGGGCATCGCCTCGGTGTAGGAATGCGACATGCGGTTGCCGTGCAAGAGCTGCTGCCACTGACGCACCATGCCCATATAGTGGTTGTTCAGGATGAAGATCTTGATTGGCGCGTTATATTGCACCGCAGTCGACATCTCCTGCATCGTCATCTGCACCGAGGCATCGCCGGCGATGTCGATCACCAGCGCGTCGGGATGCGCGATCTGCACGCCAAGTGCTGCCGGCAGGCCGTAGCCCATCGTACCGAGCCCACCCGACGTCATCCAGCGGTTCGGCTTGTCGAAGTGGAAGTGCTGCGCCGCCCACATCTGGTGTTGGCCGACCTCGGTGGTGATGTAGGTGTCGCGGCCCTTGGTCAGTTCGTAGAGCCGCTGGATCGCATATTGCGGCATGATCACGTCGTTGTTGTTCTTGAACGCGAAACTGTCGCGCGCGCGCCAGCGGGCGATCTGCTCCCACCAGGGATAGAGCTCCTTCTTGTCCGTCCTGGCGCTCGCCCGCCACAGCCGCACCATGTCCTCCAGCACGCGGCCGACATCGCCCAGGATGCCGATGTCCGCCGGCACGTTCTTGTTGATCGACGACGGATCGATGTCGATGTGGATCTTGCGCGAGTTGGGCGAGAACGCGTTCAGCCGGCCGGTGATGCGGTCGTCGAAGCGCGCGCCGATGCACAGCATCACGTCGCAGTCGTGCATCGCCATGTTGGCTTCGTACGAGCCGTGCATACCCAGCATGCCGAGCCAGTTCTTGCCCGAGGCCGGATAGGCGCCCAGCCCCATCAGCGTCGACGTGATCGGGAAGCCGGTCAGGTCGACCAGTTCGCGCAGCAGATGGCTCGCTTCCGGGCCTGAATTGATCACGCCGCCGCCCGAATAGATGATCGGCTTCTTCGCACCCACCATCAGCGCGACCGCCGCCTTGATCTTCTCCAGGTCGCCCTGCAGCGTCGGCTGGTAGGACGTGCGCGGTGCGGTCTGCGGCGGCGTGTAGATGCCTTTCGCGAACTGCACGTCCTTCGGCACGTCGACCACGACCGGCCCCGGTCGACCGGTCGTCGCGACGTGGAAGGCCTCGTGCAGGATCCCGGCCAGCTCGTTCACGTCCTTCACCAGCCAGTTGTGCTTGGTGCAGGGCCGCGTGATGCCCACGGTGTCGCATTCCTGGAAGGCGTCGGAGCCGATCAGCGTGGTCGGAACCTGGCCGGTGATGCAGACCAGCGGAATGGAATCCATCAGCGCGTCCTGCAGCGGCGTCACCGCATTGGTCGCGCCCGGGCCGGAGGTCACCAGCATCACGCCGGGCTTGCCGGTCGAACGCGCATAACCCTCGGCGGCGTGGCCTGCCCCCTGCTCGTGACGCACCAGGATGTGCTGGACCGCGTCCTGCTGGAAGAGCTCGTCATAGATCGGAAGGACCGCGCCGCCCGGATAGCCGAAGATGTGCTCGACGCCATTGTCCTTCAGCGCCTGGACCACCATCTCCGCGCCCGTCATCTCCCGCCGGCCGGTTTCCTGCGTCGCCTTGTTCATCGTCGTCTTCCGTCTGTTTGCCGTCTCATGCGGCGCGTGGGTCGTTTATCGGTATCGAAGGCAATAAAAAAGGCTCCCGGAAGGGAGCCTGTCTGGCGCATGGGGTGCTCTCGCCCGGCGGTTACACCGCCTTGCCCATGCGCCTTCCTACTACGAGAATGAGAACCGTCTTCATGGCGCGGGACCATAGTGCGCTCATCCCGCGGCGTCAACTGCAATTCCCGCGCATCGCCGGGCGGGCGTCGGAACGCGCTAAACGCTTGATGCGGCGACTGTCTTTAGTACGGCGTGACGCCCCCTGCCACCGCCCGCATACTCCTCTCGCCGTCCGCCTGGGAGGCGCGGGCGGAAGATCTACGCGTTCTCAGGGAGGAGATGCACATGCTCGACAAGGCACCCAACAAACGGCTCGCCGATCTTCTGGACAGGTTCGGCGGCGCCCTGTCGTCCGGCGATATCGAAGCGGCCGTCGCCTGCTTTCAGGAAGATTGCTACTGGCGCGACCTCGTCGCCTTCACCTGGAACATCAAGACTATGGAAGGCCGCGACCAGGTCCGCGACATGCTGGAGAGCCAGCTCGCGCTCACCGGCCCCTCCGGCTGGCGGATTGCCGACGGCGAAGATGCGACCGAGACGGACGGGCTGCTCGAAGGCTGGATCCAGTTCGAGACAAAGGTCGCACGCGGCTTTGGTCAGATCCGTGTCAGGAACGGCCTGATCTGGACGCTTTTGACCACGATGGTCGAGCTGAAGGGCTTCGAGGAGCCCGCCGGCTTCGACCGGCCGCTGGGGGCGAAGCACGGGGCTGCGAGGAACCGCCCAACCTGGAAGGAAGAGCGCGAGGCAGAGGCCGCCGAGCTCGGCTACACCCGCCAGCCCTATTGCCTCATCATCGGCGGCGGCCAGGGCGGCATCGCGCTTGGCGCCCGCCTCAGGCAGCTCGGCGTCCCGACGATCATCGTCGAGAAGAACGAGCGCCCCGGCGATTCATGGCGCAAGCGCTACAAGTCCCTCTGCCTGCACGATCCGGTCTGGTACGACCACCTCCCCTATATCGACTTTCCGAAAAACTGGCCGATCTTCTCGCCCAAGGACAAGATCGGCGACTGGCTCGAAATGTACGCCAAGGTGATGGAGCTCAACTACTGGACCTCGACCGAGGCCAAGAGCGCATCCTACGACGACAAGAAGAAGGAATGGACCGTCGTCGTCACCCGCGACGGCAAGGACATCACACTACGTCCGAAGCAGCTCGTGCTCGCCACAGGCATGTCCGCCAAGCCGAACATCCCGAAGTTCAAAGGCATGGAGACATTCAAGGGCGAACAGCACCATTCATCCAAGCATCCGGGACCCGACGCCTATAAAGGCAAGAAGGTGGTCGTGATCGGCTCCAACAACTCCGCCCACGACATCTGCGCAGCACTTTGGGAGGCCGGCGTCGACGTGACGATGGTGCAGCGCTCCTCCACCCACATCGTGCGCTCCGACACGCTGATGGAGATCGGCCTCGGCGCGCTCTATTCCGAACAGGCGGTACGGTCGGGCATCACGACCGCCAAGGCCGACCTGATCTTCGCCTCCCTGCCCTACAAGATCCTGCACGAATTCCAGATCCCGCTCTATCAGCAGATGAAGGAGCGCGACGCGGAGTTCTACAAGGGCCTGGAGAAGGCCGGCTTCAAGCTCGACTGGGGCGACGACGGCTCGGGCCTGTTCATGAAATATCTGCGCCGCGGCTCGGGCTACTACATCGACATCGGCGCCTCGCAGCTGATCATCGACGGCGAGATCAAGCTGAAGAGCGGTCAGGTCGCCGAGATCACGGAAGACGCGGTCGTCTTGGAAGACGGCACGAAGATCCCGGCGGACGTGATCGTCTACGCCACTGGCTACGGCTCGATGAATGGCTGGGCGGCCGACCTGATCTCGCAGGAGGTCGCCGACAAGGTGGGAAAATGCTGGGGCCTCGGCTCTGCCACAACCAAGGACCCCGGCCCGTGGGAAGGCGAGCAGCGCAACATGTGGAAGCCGACGCAGCAGGAGGCGCTCTGGTTCCACGGCGGCAACCTGCACCAGTCGCGCCACTATTCGCAGTTCCTGGCGCTGCAGCTCAAAGCCCGCATGGAAGGCATCCCGACGCCGGTCTACGGGCTGCAGAAGGTGCATCACCTGCGCTGAGGCAAGACGGCACACGAACCAAAGGCTCCCACAATGGGAGCCTTTGCAGTCCCGTCTCCTTTTTTCGCGTTGTTTCAAATGCCGCCTTTTCCATAAACCCACCGTCAACCATCCCGTCACACGCCGCCTTAACCGCGACGCGCTAGAAATCCCGGTTGGGGCCGGAGACGAGCGATGTTCAAGGAACACGAGGGCGACTTGACCGGGCGGAATGCGCCGCCGGTGCGCGACGCTGCGCAGGAGGCCGCCCGCATCCTCGGCCATGTCATCCAGTGCGACGGCGCGCATGCCACCATCGCGACCACCGCCGCCGGCAACAAGAGCCAGGAGGCCGGCCAGTGGTCGGTCGGCAAGTTCATTTCCATCAGCCTGCCGAATACCCGCACCGTCGGCCTCGTCCACGACGTCCATGTCGACGGACCGTGGCACGAGGAGGCCGACAATCGCATGCTGGTGCATGTCGACCTGATCGGCGAGGTGCGGGACGGCCAGGACGGCGCGCGCCCGATCTTCGACCGCGGCATCGCGAAATATCCGCATATCGGAGCGATCGCTCACCGCATCCGCCAGCGCGACCTCGCCGCGATCTACGAGATCGGCGGCAATGACGCGGTCCCGGTCGGCAATCTCTCGCAGGACGAGAGCGTGTCGGCGAACGTCGCGATGGGGCGCACGCTCAACCGCCACTTCGCCGTCGTCGGCTCGACGGGCGTCGGCAAGTCGAGCGCGGTATCGCTGCTGCTGCACAAGGCGATCGAGGCGCGGCCGAACCTGCGCGTCCTGATCCTCGACCCGCACAACGAATTCGCAAGCGCCTTTCCCGACGTGTCGATCACGCTGGATTCCGACACGCTCGACCTGCCGTTCTGGATGTTCCGCCTCGAGGAACTGGTCGAGGTGCTCTATCTCGGCCGCGATCCGATCGTCGAGGAGGTCGAGCTGCTGCGCGACCTGATCCCGGCGGCGAAGCACGAAAATCGCGGCGCGGGCAACGTGTCGCTGCGCCGGAGTTCCGAGCCCGGCGGCATCACGGCCGACACGCCGGTGCCCTACCGCATGGCCGACCTGATGCGCATCCTCGATGACCGCATGGGCATGCTCGACAGCAAGGACCTCAGGCCGGTCTACCGTGCCCTGCGGCAGCGCCTCGATGCCGGCATGCGCGATCCCCGCTTCCGCTTCATGTTCGGCTCGCGCATCATCGAGGACAACATTACCGCCGCGATCGGCCGGATCTTCCGCATCCCGGCGCAAGGCAAGCCGGTGACCTGCTTCCAGATGGCGGGCATGCCCTCCGAGGTGGTCAACGCGGTCTGCTCCGTGCTCGCCCGGCTCGCCTTCGACCTGACGCTGTGGGGCGACGGCAAGATCGAGTTGCTCCTGCTGTGCGAGGAGGCGCACCGCTACATGCCGGTCGATCCGCGCATGGGCTTCGCGCCGACCCGCCACGCGCTGGCGCGCATCGCCAAGGAAGGCCGTAAATATGGCTGCTACCTCGGCATCGTCACCCAGCGCCCGGGCGAACTCGACCCGACCATCTTCTCGCAGTGCTCGACCGTCTTCGCCATGCGCCTGCCGAACGAGCAGGACCAGGCGATCATCCGCTCGGCAATCTCGGATGCCTCCGCCTCGGCGCTCGCCTTCCTGTCCTCGATGGGCCAGCGGGAGTGCATCGCCTTCGGCGACGGCGTCGCGGCGACGATGCGGATGAAGTTCGAGGTCCTCGACCGCCGCTACATTCCCGGATCCGCCGTGCGCGACCACACGGAAGATGCGGTGGTGCAGGACATCGATCTCAACACCATCGTCGAGCGCATGCGCAGCGGCGGCCGCGACGGCATCAGCGACGAGGTCTGGTCCAACGCAAGCGTCCCCGGCGCGCCGGCAGCCGGCGGCCCCGAACAGCGCCCCAGCCTCGCCAGGCTCTCGCCCTATGTCGACGAGCCGATCCGCCAGGAGCGGCGGCCGGACGGGAGGCTGTTTGGGTAGGCAGTAGGCAGTAGGCAGTAGGCAGTAGGCAGTAGGCAGTAGGCAGTAGGCAGTAGGAGGATTGTCCGGCCGTCGCACGTCGACAAGCCCGTTCCCTACTGCCTACTGCCTACTCACTACTGCCTCACCTCACGCACAGACCCTGTTCCGCCCCAGGCGCTTGGCCTCGTAGAGCATCCGGTCCGCCCGGCGGTAGAACTGCTCGGCGCTTTCCTTGCCGTCCCAGATCGCGATGCCGATGCTGGTCGTCACCCTGAGCCGGATGTTGCCGGTCGTGACCGTCAGTGCCGCGATCGCCTTGCGGATGCGCTCGGCGAGCTTGATCAGCATGTCGGTGTCCATGTTGGGCGCGACGACGGCGAATTCCTCGCCGCCTAGCCGCGCGACCACGTCGTGATAGCGGGTGAACTCGCGCAGGCACCCCGCCACGACCCGCAGCACCTCGTCGCCGACATCGTGGCCGTGCGTGTCGTTGACCGTCTTGAAGTGATCGAGGTCGAGGATCAACAGCCCCACCGGCTTGCCGATGCGGCGGAACTCGCCCAGATATTCGCGCAGCGCGTCGTCGAAATAGCGCCGGTTCTGCATGCCCGTCAGGCCGTCCGTCAGGGCCGCATGTTCCAGCGTCTCGGAGCGGGCGCTGAGCGATTCGGTCATCGCCCTCAGCTTGCCCTCCTCGCGCACCTGCTTGCGGATCAGCGGATAGATGAAGAAGACACCGAAGATGCTCGCCGTCGCGAGCAGCACGCCAGTGCCGAAGATCAGCTGCGCAAGCAGGCCCAGATTGCCGGCCAGTTCCCCCGGGTCGCGCGATTCGCCCGTATAGCCGAGCACGGAATTGGCATAAGCGAGGCACGCGCCGGCGGCGAGCACCAGCACGATGAACACGAAGAACGCCGATTCCGATTTGTGGAAGCGCATCATCCCCTCAGGTTGCCGCCCCTTCTAGTTCAAACCCGGATGATCGCAACACCTATCGCCACAACCTCCGCTTGAATACGGCCCTTAGGTCAACAAAGTTTTATCCCGCAGCGAAATCGGCCGCAAAACGGTCGCCATCGACGGCCGCGAGCCGCCTCCATTCGGGGCCCAGCTGGTTGCGGAACCAGGTCAGCTGTCGCTTGGCATATTGCCGCGTCGCCGCCTGGACCCGCGGAATGGCATCGGAAAGCCCGCACACATCGTCCAGTACGTCCGCGAATTCCGGCACGCCGATCGCCTTCATGGCCGGCAGGGCCGGATCGAGCCTGAGCGCGCGCAAACGCCGCACTTCCTCCACTGCGCCCTCCTCGACCATCCGCTCGACCCGCGCGTCGATCCGCCGGTGCAGCACTGCCCGGTCGATGTCGAGCACGATGCGGGTGGCGCTACCGGGATCGACCAACGGCGGTGCCGTCTGCGACTGCCAGTGCCGGATCGAACGGCCCGACGCGTCCAGCACTTCCAGCGCGCGGGCGATCCGCTGGCCGTCCGTCGGGCGCAGGCCCGCTGCTGCCTCGGCATCCCGTTTCGCGAGAATCTCGTGCAACCGCCCGGGCCCCTCGCGCACCAGACGCTCGCGCCAGCCTTCCCTGATCGCGGCGGGAATTTGCGGCATCTCGGACAGGCCGCCGAGCAGCGCGCGGAAATAAAGCCCGGTCCCGCCAACGAAAATCGGCCGGCGTCCTTCCAGCGCGCCGCTTGCGGCGAGCCCCTCGACATCGCGGGTCCATTCCCCCGTCGAATAGGGCGTGGCGGGGTCGACATGGCCATAGAGGTGATGGGGAGCAGCGCTCAGGTCCGCCGCGTCCGGCCGCGCGGTCAGCACCCGCAGCACGTCGTAAACCTGCATCGAATCCGCATTGACGATCGCGCCGCCGATCCGCCGCGCCACCTCGAGCGCCAGCGCCGACTTGCCGCTCGCCGTCGGTCCCGCTATCAGGACCGCGCCCCTGAGCGGCAGTCCGCCGCCCGACGCGCCGGAATCCTCCATGACCTCTCTCGTTGCCACCTTGATCTCGCATCCCTCGCGGCCCGCGCTCACAGCGGACCTCGCGAATAGCGCCTGCCGCGCCGTCGGCGCAAGCGCGGCCGACTGGCTGGCCGACGGCGTCGCCTGCGATATCGCGCTTCCCAAAGGCCTTTCCGCCACCGATGCAACCGCCGCGCTCGCAAGCGCGCTGTCCGGCGCCGGTGTCGATATCGCGGTGCAGGAGGTGCACAATCGCCGCAAGCAACTTCTGATTGCTGACATGGATTCGACCATGATCGACCAGGAATGCATCGACGAGCTCGCCGACCTTGTCGGCGTGAAAGAGCATGTCGCGGCCATCACCGCGCGGTCGATGAATGGCGAGATCGCCTTCGAGCCGGCGCTGCGCGAACGCGTAGCGCTTCTGAAAGGCCTGCCGGCGAGCGTCGTCGGCGACGTGATCGAAAAGCGCATCACGCTCGCCTCGGGCGGCACCGCGCTGGTTCGCACCATGCGCGCCCACGGTGCCTGGACCGCGCTCGTCTCTGGCGGCTTCACCGTCTTTACCGGTCCGGTCGCCGCGATGATCGGCTTTGATGAGAACATCGCCAACGTCCTGCACGAAGCGGACGGCAAGCTCGCCGGCACCGTCGCGGAACCAATCCTCGGCCGCGCTGCCAAGGCCGAGGCCCTGACGTCGATCTCGGCGCGCCTGGGCATCACACCGGCCGAGGCCATCGCCGTCGGCGACGGCGCCAACGATCTCGACATGCTGCGGCTGGCCGGCACCGGCGTCGCGCTGCACGCCAAGCCCGCGGTCGCCGCGCAGGCGAAGATCCGCATCGACCACGGCGACCTCACCGCCCTGCTCTACCTGCAAGGCTACCGCCGCTCCGATTTCCGCGATTGATCTCGCCGACCCACAATGCGGTGGCGGGCTCTTCCTTGCGTCCGCCGCTAACCGGAAGTTTCGGCAGGCGGATCGACCTTGTCCCGGAAAGCCAGAACGCACGGTTTCAACTCTGTCGCCAGCCGGCGGGCGGCCTCGATCGACGCGACGGCAAGAGCAGGGTCGAAGTTGTCGTAGTTGTGGGTTGCCCGGTGCCTGAACCGCCTGGTCTCGTCGACGTCTCGGGCAATTTCAGGCGGAAGGATTGCCGGACGAACATGGCCGGGTGTTTTGACCTCCCTGGAGACCCGTCTAACGAGATCCGCATGTGAATTCTCGCCGACGGGCACTTCCTCTCCCAATATCTCCAATATTCGCCTCAATGCGCCTTCGAGGGAATTGTGGGCGGATTGCATGGCATGGAGCACGCCATGGTGGCTCGATATCCCGTGATGTCATCGGCATCGAACCCGCCCTCATCGTAAAGCTGCGCCGCATTGCCGAAGTGGCGGCAGGCGGAATTGAGGTCATCCTCGACTTCGATCCACCGGGCGTCCGTCATGACAGGACAAGCCCCTGCGCATGAACACGTTCGACGAAGCTCGCCTTCGTGGTACGGGCATCGTGAACGTCCAGGGGGACTGCAAGCCTCGCGCAGGCATCCTCCACAAACCGCCAGGCATCCGCTGTGCGGTCGGCGGGAAAGTCGATCAGCACATCCAGATCGCTGTCGAAGCGCATCGTGTTCGTCGCGTACGAGCCGAAAATGACGAATCGGCCGCCATGCTTCCGGGCGTATTCGTCAAGTTCGCGGACCACATCGTCGGCTGCACGCTTGCGGCGTGCCGCCTCGGCGGCCTTTCTCTCGGCTAAGGTCGTAACTCTCATCGGAATACACCCGGACCGGGCATTCCCTGTTCCCTGCCTTCGGCCTGGTTCAGGGTAGCCCAAGACAACACATGTATCCATTGATCGCCCGCGAGAGGCAACCTTCCTGACGGACACGTCCCCGGTCACGGGCCGTGGCCGCCCTCAACGTGCGAAACGTGCCCCCGCTCAGTTCATCGGCACCGGCACGAAGCGCAGCTCGCCCGACTTGGAGGCAAGCATCAGAAGCGCGCTCTTGCGGCCCTGGCCCTTCAGCGTGTTGATCCGGTCGAGCACGTCCTTCGGCGTCGAGACCGATTCCTGCGCGATCTCGGCGATCACGTCGCCGGCCATCACACCCTTCTCGGCAGCCGGCGAATTCGGGTTCACCTCGGTTACCACCACGCCGGTCACGTCCTCCGAAATACCGAACTTCGCACGCAGCTCGTCGTCCAGCTCGCCCACCGTCATGCCGAGCACGCTTGCGGTGGACACGGGCGCGTCCTCGCCCTGCTCCAGCTTGCCGGCGCTCTCGTCGTTCGAGGCGAGCTTCTCGCCGTCTTCGAGCCGGCCGAGCGTCACCTGGACGGTCTGCTCCTTGCCCTCGCGGACGATGACGATTTCGACCGTCTTGCCGACCGGGCTTTCGGCCACGGCGCGCGGCAGGTCGTTCATCGCCTTGATGTCACGGCCATCGAATTTCACGATCACGTCGCCGGCCTGGACCGAGCCGTTGTCGACCGGCCCGCCCTTGATCACGCCGGAGACAAGCGCGCCCTTGGCGCTGTCCATCCCTAGGCTTTCGGCGATCTCGTCCGACACTTCCTGGATGCGCACGCCCAGCCAGCCGCGCGAGGTCTGGCCGAACTCGCGCAGCTGGCTCACCACGCCCGACGCCATTTTCGCAGGGATCGAGAAGCCGATGCCGATCGAGCCGCCCGACGGCGAGATGATCGCGGTGTTGATGCCGATGACCTCGCCCTGCATGTTGAACAGCGGGCCGCCGGAATTGCCGCGGTTGATCGCCGCGTCCGTCTGGATGAAGTCGTCATAGGGGCCGGCATTGATGTCGCGATTGCGCGCAGAGACGATGCCGACGGTAACCGTGCCGCCGAGGCCGAACGGATTGCCGATCGCCATCACCCAGTCGCCGACGCGCACCTTGTCGGAATCGCCGAAGCTCACGGCCTTGAGCTTCTTCAGCTTCGGATCGACCTCCAGCACCGCGAGGTCGGTCTTGGTGTCGCGGCCCTTCAGCGTCGCCTTCAGCTTGGAGCCGTCGGAGAAATTGACCTCGATCTCGTCGGCATCCGCGATGACGTGGTTGTTGGTCACGATGATGCCGGCCTCCGCATCGAGCACGAAGCCGGAGCCGAGCGACTGCACCTTCTGGCTGCCGCCGCCCTCGCCGCGGCGGTTCTTGAAATAGTCGTCGAAAAAATCCTGGAACGGTGAGCCTTCGGGCAGTTCCGGCGGCTTCACGCCCGGCTCGTCGCTGCCGGCCACCGTCTGCGAAGTCGAGATGTTCACGACCGATTCGAGCAGCCGCTCGGCAAGGTCGGCGACCGAGGCAGGGCCCTGCGGTTGGGCGGCGAGCTGCTGCGCGCCGGCAGGTGCCACCGCGGCCGGAAGCGCTGCGAGGCCGAGGGCGCCCGCCATCAGCGAAGCGCCGACGGCGCGACGGATGCGGACGAAGGAGGTGGCTGCGTTCATCTGGGTGCCTTCCGTGGGCTTCCGTTCGGGGCAAGAATCTGACCGGCGACGGGCCGGCATGTGGTCGATGAGAAATAGGGCATGTTGTCCGTAAGAAATACGGCGCGTTTGCGGCTCGGTCACCCGTCCGCGGCGGCGAAGCCGCCCGCTTGCCGTAAATCCTGCGTTACCCGCGCACCAGCCAGACGATGAAGACACCGGCGGCGATCGCGAGAAGACCGGTGATCCGTAGCAGATTCTCGGACGCCTGGGTGGCCTCCGCGGCCATCCGCTTCGCAAAAGCAGGAAAGCCTCCGTAAAGGAGGCCTTCTATGACGAGCACGAGCCCGACGGCTGCCAGGAAATCCTGCACGTCGGCCGCTTACTGGGCGGCCGGCGCGGGGATGGCACTCGTGGCACCCGGTGCGGGAGCCGGAGACGGGGCGGCGGGACCGCCGTTCGAATCCTGGAAGTATTTGAAGAATTCCGAGTCCGGCGACAGCACCATCGTCGTGCCGGAATTCTGTAGGGCAGCCGAGTAGGCCGACATCGAGCGGTAGAACTCGAAGAAGGCCGGATCGCGCTGGAAGGCGTCCGCGAAGACCGCGTTGCGCTGGGCTTCGCCCTCGCCGCGCAGGATCTCGGATTCCTTGTTGGCCTCGGCGACGATCTCGACCACCTCACGGTCGGCGCGGGCGCGGATGCGCTGCGCCGCCTCGCGGCCGCGAGCCCGCAGCCGCTCGGCCTCGGCGAGACGCTCGGCCTTCATGCGGTCGTAGGTCTGCTGCGAGACTTCCTGGGTGAGGTCGGTCCGGCGGATGCGCACGTCCTCGATCGCGAGGCCGAGCGACGTGGCGTCCGGACGAAGCTGGTCGCGCACCTCGCGCATCATCGAGGCGCGCTCTTCCGAAAGCGCCGATTCGAAGCCGCGCAGGCCGTAGACCCGACGCAGCGCCGCGTCGAGACGCGTGCGCAGCCGCTGTTCGGCCAGCTGCACGTCGCCGGACACGGCCTGACGGAACACCCTCGGATCCTGGATGCGGAACGCGACGAAGGCGTCGACCTCGTAGAACTTGCCGCCCGAGACCTGGACGCGGATGTCGTCGAGGTCGAAGCGCAGCAGCCGGTCGTCGATGATCTGCACCGTATCGGCGTCGAGGAAGCCGAACGGCGCCTTGAAGTAGATGCCCGGCTCCCGCTTGACGTCGACGATCTCGCCGAAGCGCAGCACGATCGCCTGCTGGCGCTCGTTGACGATAAAGAAGGAGGAAAACGCGATGAGCAGCACGATGACGGCTGCGACCGCAATTATCGTGAGACGGTTGGCCATCAGTTGTTTCCTCCCGTCGCGCGCTTCTGCAGCTCAGGCAACGGCAGATAGGGCACGACGCCCTGCCCGCTGCCCTGCTCGACGATCACCTTGTTCGAGCCGCCATAGACCTTCTCCATCGTCTCGAGGAAGAGGCGCTTGCGCGTCACGTCGGGCGCCTTGGCGTATTCGTCGTAGACGGAGATGAAGCGCTGCGCCTCGCCTTCGGCCTCCTGGACGACGCGGTTCTTGTAGGCGGCTGCCTCTTCGCGGATCTGCGCCGCCTCGCCTCGCGCCTGGCCGAGCTTCTGGTTGGAATACTGGTTCGATTCCTCGACGAAACGGTCCTCGTCCTGTTCGGCGCGCTGCACCTCGTCGAACGCGTCGGCCACCTCGCGCGGAGGTGCGGCGTCCTCGATCGAGATCGCGTTGACCACCAGGCCCGACTGATACTGGTCGAGCGTCCCCTGAATGATGGTGCGCACGGAATCGGCGATGCCCTGGCGGTCGTCGCGGAAGATGTCCTGCGCCGGGCGCCGGCCGACGGCCTCGCGCATCGCACTCTCGGCCACCTGCCGGATCATTTCCTCGGGCTCGGCGACGTTGAACAGGAACTGGCGCGGATCGGCCACCTGGTAGGCAACCGAGAACTTGACGTTGACGATGTTCTGGTCGCCCGAGAGCATCAGGCCGGAGGCGTTGTTGCCGCGATCCTCGCCGATGTTCACCAGCCGCTCGGCCGTCTTGGCGATCTCGACCGTTTCGATCGGCCACCAGTGGAAATGCAGGCCCGGCCGCGACAGCTCTTCTTTCGGCTTGCCGAAGCGGAGTTCGACGGCCACCTCGTCGGGCTGGACGGTGTAGATCGACTGGAACCCCCAGAGCGCCACCAGCGCTGCGATACCCAGCGCGATGAAGGCCGGATTGAAGCCGCCTCCGCCCGGAAGCGCGTTCTTCAGGCGGTCCTGGCCGCGCCGGATGATCTCCTCGAGATCGGGCGGCGTGTTCTGTGGTCCCCCGGGTCCACGCGGACCCTGGCCCCACGGGCCACCGCCGTTACCGCCGCCGCCCCATGGGCCGCCGCCGCCACCGCTCTGATTGTTCCAGGGCATGAAATTCCTCTTGTTGCGAAACCACGCGCAGCGGTTGGTTCCGCAGCTAGTTCTGTTGGCACGGTTATAGGGATGCGGTGCCTGGCTTTCAACGCGAGCCGGCCAATTACGGCGGATTTCAGGTGCGACACTTCGCTAAAAGCGATTGCGAAGTTAATACAACGGGCCAGACGGGCGGTTTCCCGACCCTATCATCCCCGCTTGCGCTCGTAGACGCAATACCGCGTCGCATGGCTGTCGCGCTCCCCGGCAGGAACTTCCTCGCAGGTTTTCGCCGTCCATACTGCAGCATCGATCGCCGGAAAGCGCGTGTCTCCGGCGGGCTCGGCGAGCACGTGCGTGATGTGCAGCCGGTCGGCGAGCGGCAGCGCCTGGGCGTAGATCTCGCCGCCGCCGATCACCGCGATCTCGTCGACGCCTGTGATGCAGCGGGCGCGCGCCGTCGCCAGGCGGATCGCCTCGTCCAGCGATCGCGCCGTCTCGACGCCTTCGTGCGACCAGCCGCGGTCGCGCGTGACGACGATGTTCAGGCGCCCCGGCAACGGCTTGCCGATTCCCTCGAACGTCTTGCGGCCCATGATCACCGGACGGCCCATCGTGCCGGCCTTGAAGCGCTTCAGATCGCTGGACAGCCGCCACGGCAGGCCGCCGTCGGCACCGATCACGCCGTTTTCGGCAACGGCTGCGTGGATGACGACGTCCATGCCTACTGCGCCGCCGGCTTGTCGAGGATCAGGATCTCGATGTCCTTCTCCGGATAGAAATCCTCCGCGGTCATCTCGAAGGTGGTCGGGCCGGTCTTCTTGATGCCCTCGCCGCAGAAGCTGACCAGCGAATCCGCCTTGCCCTTGTCGATGGTGAGCTTGAACGTGCCGATATTGGTCGCCCAGTTCCCGCCCGTGGTCAGCACGTAGGAGATCCAGTTCTCGTAATAGGGCGTAACGTTCTCCTCCGCCGCGTGGACTGCCTTCTGCACCGCTTTCTCAAAAGCAGCGTCCATGCAGTATTTCTGCCGGTAGAGGTCGCGCTGCTCGCCTTGGACCGCACCATCGGTCACAAAGGTCAGCCCGACCGTCCCGCCGACGCTCGGCTTGTAGCTGTGGCGCACGTCGATTTGCTGCCCCTTCGGAAAGTTCATCTTCCACCAGTAGGTCGACTTCAGCGTCCAGGAGGGAACGTAGTGGTCCTTCATCCCCTCGCCGACGTCGTAGGTGTCGATCATCACGACGCCGCGCGCGACCCAGTCGTTCAGCTTGTCCTGCGCCACCTTGGCCAGTGACTGCTCGGCCGCGTCGCCATAGGGGAAAAGCGGGATGCCGGCCGCCTTGAGCTCGTCCGTGACGTCGACCTCGGCCGCGAAGACGCGTTGGTCGAGCGTCGGCTCGACCGCCTTGCCGTCGACCGTCACGGTGAAGTCGAGGAAATTGTCCGAAGCCATGTCGGGGATCGAGACTTCCGAATGCGGATCGGCGGCGATGTCCGGCATCGGGAACGCCACCACGCTTTCCACGTCGACGTCCGAAATGTTGCGGAACTTGTAGGCCACGCGCACCTCGCTGGGCGAGATGTAGAGATCCTCGCTCTCCATCGAGATCGAATCGGTGCGGACGAAGATCAGCCCGCCGGCCGCGAAATGCGCGCTGGTGTCGTTGGCGAGGGCCGATGCCGGAAGCATGGCGGACAGGAAAGCGGCGGCGAGAAGCTTGCGCATGAATATGTGTCCCGATGGTTGGGGCCGAAGCGACGATAGACCGGAAATCGCTTCGCCGACAGACGCTTCGCTTTCATGACGGAGCATGCAGGTTTCGGCGCGGAAACGCGCCGCCCCGGACGGCTAAACCGCGATTGGCGCCTTGATGCTCGGCTCCGCCTCGTACCCTTCCAGCCGGAAGTCGTCGTAGACGAAGTCGAAGAGGTCCGTCCTTGCCGGATTGATCCACATCGTCGGCAGCGGCTTCGGCGTGCGGGTCAGCTGCAGCCGGGCCTGCATGAAATGATTCTGGTAGATGTGCGCGTCGCCCAGCGTGTGGACGAATTCGCCGGGCTTGAGCCCCGTCACCTGCGCCACCATCATGGTCAGCAGCGCATAGGAAGCGATGTTGAACGGCACGCCGAGGAAGATGTCGGCCGAGCGCTGGTAGAGCTGGCAGGAGAGCTTGCCGTCGGAGACGTAGAACTGGAAGAGGCAGTGGCACGGCGGCAGCGCCATCTCGTCCACCTCGGCCGGGTTCCAGGCCGACACGATCAGCCGGCGCGAGTTCGGGTTGTTGCGGATCTGCTGGACCACGTTGGCGATCTGGTCGATCGTGCCGCCCTTGCCGTCTGGCCACGACCGCCACTGCGCGCCGTAGACCGGGCCCAGGTCGCCGTTCTCGTCGGCCCACTCGTCCCAGATCGTGACGCCGTGCTGATGCAGGTAACCGATGTTGGTCTCGCCCTTCAGGAACCACAACAGTTCGTGGATGATCGACTTCAGGTGCAGCTTCTTGGTCGTGGTGACCGGAAAGCCGTCCGCGAGGTCGAAGCGCATCTGGTAGCCGAACACGCCGCGCGTGCCGGTTCCGGTCCGGTCGCCCCGGTCGAGGCCGTTGTCGAGCACATGGCTGAGAAGGTCGAGATACTGCTTCATGAGGGCCGCCGATTCTTGTCGCGCCATCCTACAGCAAGGCGGCTCCGGAGGCACGTCCGATCCTCGGCTTTCCCCAGCGCGGCGTCACCGCCGCAGCATCGGGCCGATCGTCTCGATCCGGTTCGTCCAGACATAGCCGTCGAACGACGCGGGGATGCGCTCCGCGTCCTCCGCCGTGTCGATGCCCGCGGTGCCCATGTCGCCAGATGAATACGGGCCGAGGAGAATAATGCCGGTGCCGGCCGCGCGCATCCGTTCCTGGAACAGGTTCGGCCAGCCCCACAGCCAGGGTGCGACGTTGACGGGCAGCATCACCGTGGTATCGCGGCACGCTGGCGGCATGTATCCGCTCCAGCCCAGCGCAATGTAGCGGCCGAGGCAGTCGACCAGGCTGCTCCGCGTCCAGCTCTTCGCCTGCGGCATCAGCTGCGCGGCCGCCCGGGTCGGCGGGTCGCCGCCATAGACGCCCCATACCGCGTCCCGCCACGCCGGCCGCGCCGCGGTCAGGTCCGCCAGCATGCGCCCTTCCCGCTCTTCCTTGCTCTTGAAATTGACGAGGAAGCGGCCTTCGGGGAGCGCCTCGAACACCTCTTCCAGCGACGGCATCAGGCCCACGCCCTTGCCCCGGAACGGAAACGTCCTGCCGCCGTCGGCCGTATAGCCGTAGCCGATGTCGAGCGCCTTGAGCGCGGCGAGGCTCTGCTCGCGCGTCACGCCCTTGCCCTCGGTGCGGCAATCGACCGTCCAGTCGTGCAGCACGGCGAAGCGGCCATCCGTGGTGGGATGCACGTCCAGCTCGACGATGTCGGCGCCGGCCGCGAAGGCCGCCTTCATCGACGGGATCGTGTTCTCGAGGAATTCGTGCGTCGGCGGATCCATCCGCTCTGCCGTGCACGTGTCGTTCTCGAGGTTGTCGCGGTTGAACGTCTGGTGGACGCCGCGATGCGCGATCAGCCTGAGATTGTCCTGCGGCAGTGATGCGCGCCACGACGCGTTCCCAAGATAGAGCGCAGCCAGAGCCAGTGCGAGCAGGCCGACGAGATATCGCATGAGGCAGGTTTCTCCATGAGCCCGCACGGCTAGAAGTGTGGCGCGGCGCGAATATGACGTCTCAGGCCTCTCCACAGAAACGTCGACCCGAACGGCCTTCCCTTTCTCCTCCGCTCTACCTATATTCGGCGTGCCGGCTTGTCCGGCTATGGCGATAAACGGCCGATGAAATAAGCCATTCGGACCCGGGGGCGGTACCCGGCGCCTCCACCACAAGCTGCCGGCCACGGCATCTTCTGATGGGGGCGAAATAGGATCGACGAGGGTGTAAAGATCGCGCTTTTGCCCGGCATGATACCGCCGTTATCGGGTCAAACCTATAGTTGCCAACGACAACTATGCTGAGGCACGTCTCGCTGCGTAAGCAGTGCGATAGTCTCGAATCAAGCCCTGTGGGTTAGCACCTTCAGGCGGGGTTCGGAGGTACCTGGCAACAGAAACCTCCACCTTCCCTCCCCCTTGCACTCCAACTTCGATGCGTCCGCGCGAGTTCTTCGCCGGCGGCGGAGCTTTTCCATGTCAGATCGATTCCACGTCGTCACCGGCGGCCCCGGCGCCGGCAAGACCACGCTTCTCGACGCGCTCGCCCGGCGCGGCTTCCCGGTCATGCCGGAGGCGGGCCGCGCCATCATCCGCCAGCAGATCGCCATCGGCGGCCAGGCATTGCCATGGGCCGACCGTGTCCTCTTCGCCGAACTGATGCTCGGCTGGGAGCTGCGCTCGCATGGCGAGGCCGCCTCGATCGCCGGCCCGGTCTGGTTCGACCGTGGCGTGCCGGACGTCGCCGGCTATCTGCGCCTGTCCGGCCTCGCCATCCCCGGCCATGTAATCCGGGCAGCCGAAACGGTTCGCTACGCGCCGCGCGTGTTCGTCCTGCCCTTCTGGGCCGACATCTTCCATGCGGATGCGGAACGCAAACAGTCTCCTGCGGAAGCCAGGGCCACCTGCGAGACGATGCGGCAAACCTATGCCGGCTTCGGCTACGACCTGTGCGAGGTGCCAACGGACACGGTCGAGCGCCGCGTCGACTTCATGCTCGCCCGGATCCGCGCAACGTGACCGCGCAACGCCTTGCTTCGTGGTCGCAAGCCTCATATCCCGTTTACGTCCGGCAGGCTGTTCATTAAAGGTACCGGAATTGAATCGGGGAATGACGGCTGATGGCCGAAGACCACATCCGCTATGACATCCTCGCGCAGGAAGCCCTGCGCGGCGTCATGCGCAAGGTGCTGCAGGAAGTGCAGCGGACCGGCTTGCCCGGCAACCACCACTTCTTCATCACCTTTCTGACCGGTGCGCCCGGCGTGCGCGTCTCGACACGGCTGAAGGAGCGGTATCCGGAGCAGATGACCATCGTCCTCCAGTACCAGTACTGGGACCTGAAGGTGACCGATGTCGGCTTCGAGGTCGGCCTGTCCTTCTCCGACGTGCCGGAAAAGCTCGAAGTGCCGTTCGCCGCCGTGCGCGGCTTCTACGATCCGTCGGTCAATTTCGAGCTCGAATTCGACGTGCGCACCGACGAGCCGGTCGCGGGCGACGTGACACCGCTGCCGAAGGCCGAGACGCCGAAGCCGCAGGCCGCGCCCCGCTCCACGCCGAAGCCGTCGGCCAAGAAGCCGGAGCCCGCGCTCGAAAAGGCGCCCGCCGACGCCGACAAGCCCGCGGAGGGCGAAGGCAAGGGCGCGGACGTGGTCTCGCTCGACGCCTTCCGCAAGAAGTAGCCGCTGCGATGGGCGAGGTCGTCAACCTCCGTCTCGCCCGCAAGCGCAAGGCGCGCGCCGAGCACGACGCGGCCGCCGCCGCCAGCCGCGCGCTTCACGGCCGCAGCAAAGCCGAAAAGGCGGCGCAGAAATCCAGCCGCGAGCGCGACAAGACCCTCCTCGACGGCCACCGCCTCGGCAAACCGGATACCGACGGGCAGCGATGAGTTCGGTGCGCAAGCGCTCCGTGTCGATCCGCGGCCACCGCACTTCCTTTTCGGTCGAGCAGGAATTCTTCGACGCACTCGAGGAAATCGCATCCGCCCGCAGCATCAGCTTCGCAGCGCTGGTGGCGGAAGTGGACGCAGCGCGCCCGCGCGACGCCAACCTATCCTCCGCCCTGCGCGTCTATGCGCTGAGGCAGGCACAGGCGGGATCGCCCGAGGAGGATTCAGACGCGGATTGATCCAAATCAGTGCCGCTGGTCCGCGCCGCGCCGATGATTCTGACGTTGCCGGCTGATCCGGCACGAAAGGATTGATTCCATGTCACGGTTCTTGATCGCCGCCGCCCTCGCCATCGCGACCGGTGCGGCTTCCCTGTCACCGGCGCTCGCGCAATCCCCGAACGGCATGATGGGCATGATGGGAGGTGGATGTCCCACTGTCGGCATGATGGGCCACGGTTGGAGGGGGCCGGGCGGCTGGGGCGATCGCGGCTGGTTCGGCGGCATGATGGGGCGGCAGCCGCGCATGGGCGCGATGGTCGAAGGCCGCCTCGCCTATCTCAAGGGCGAGCTGAACATCACCGAGGAACAGAAACCGGCCTGGGATGCCTATGCATCGGCGGTCGGCAGCCGCGTCGAGACGATGCAGGGAATCCATCAGAGCATGATGGAGACGATGCGCAACGGCAGCGCAACTGCCCGGATGGACGCTCGTATCGCGGCCATGGAGGCGATGCTGGAATCGATGAAGGCCCTGAAGCCCGCCACAGAAGGTCTCTATGCCGTACTGAGGCCGGAGCAGAAGACCGTCGCCGACGACCTCATCGGCGGCGATTGCGGCGCATTCTAAGGCTGCGACGAGCCTGCAAAAGGAGATTACGGATGACCTATCATTTCAGCAAGACGGTCGACATGACGATGGATCAGGCGATCGAGCATGTCACGGCCGCCCTCGCCGCAAAGGGCTTCGGCGTGCTGACAACGATCGACGTGCGCGCGACCCTCAAGAAGAAGCTCGACGTCGACTTCAGGCCCTACATCATCCTCGGCGCCTGCAATCCGTCCTTCGCCTACAAGGCTCTGCAGGCGGAAAACAAGATCGGCGCCATGCTGCCCTGCAACGTCGTCCTCCAGCAGGTCGGCGAAGGGCTCATCGAGGTTTCGGCGGTCGATCCCGTCGCGTCGATGCAGGCGATCGACAATCCCTCCCTCGGCGCGACCGCCGGAGAGGTGCGCCAGCTTCTCAGAGAGATGATCGACGGGCTCTGATTGCGGAAGCCCGGCTCGACCGGCCAGTCGCCGGTCGAGCCAGTTTCTAGGACCCCCGTTGCCGCCGGCAGGCAAAACATGCTCCCCTTGCCGCGAGATCCACCTGCGAGGATGCCGCCTTGAACGCCAAGCCCGACGTGCCGCCCGGTGGCCGCCTCGGCCCGATCGTGCTTGCTGCGACCGCGATCGCCGGCGCCGCGCTCTGCATCCTCATGATATGGCCGTTCGTCGGCGCGATCACCTGGGCGCTGGCGCTGGCGATCCTCTTCGTGCCCGTGCATGCCCGGATCGAGCGGCGGATCGGCAATCCCACCGTCGCAGCGCTGATTTCCGTGGCGATCCTCGTCATCGTCGTTGCAGTGCCGGCCGTCTTCGTCATCGAGCGGCTGATGAGCGAGGCGGCCTCGGGCGCAACGTCTCTTCAGCGGCGGGTCGCCGCGGGCGAACTCAGGACAATGCTCGATTCCTATCCGCGGCTCGCGCCCATCGGGGCCTGGATCGAGCATCAGCTCGACCTGCCGGCACTGGCGGCGAGCCTCGCCACCTGGCTCAGCAACATCGGCGCCACCTTCGTCCGCGGCTCGGTGTTGCAGGTGGTGGAAGTGGCGCTCACCTTCTACCTGCTGTTCTATTTCCTCAGGGACAGGCAGGCCGCGAAGACGATCATCCGTTCATGGCTGCCGCTGACCCCGGCCGAGGACGAGCGCCTGTTCGCCCGCGTGTTCGACACGGTCCACGCCACCGTCTATGGCACCCTCGCCGTCGCCGCCGTGCAGGGAACGCTCGGCGGGCTGATGTTCTGGGCACTCGGCCTGCCGGCACCGCTGCTGTGGGGCCTCGTCATGGGCCTCCTGTCGGTCGTGCCGGTCCTCGGCGCCTTCGTGGTGTGGATTCCGGCCTCGCTCATCCTCGCCCTCAACGGAAGCTATGGCAAGGCGATCATCCTGGCGCTCTGGGGCGCGATCGTCGTCGGCAGCATCGACAACGTCCTGCGGCCAATCCTCGTCGGCAACCGACTGCGGCTGCACACCGTGCCCGCCTTCATCTCGATGATCGGCGGTCTCACGCTGTTCGGCGCGCCGGGCGTCATCCTCGGCCCGCTCGCGGTGACGGTGACGATGCTGGTCATGGAGATCTGGTCGGCCCGGCTGAACGACACGCCCTTTCCGAACCTGGAGCAGCCCACTCCCATAGAGCAGGCCGCAGAGGCCGTCAGCCCCCACCTCCCAGGGTCTTGAGCAGGCGGTCGAGTGTGAAGCCGTCCTGCTTCTGAGACGGCGGGTCGCTCGGCACGATGGCCTGCGGGCGCGGCGCATCGCCGTTCGCCTGCGACCGTCCGGCCATGTCGACGAGCGGGTCAGGCTTCGCAAGAGAGGGCGCCGCAGTCTCCCCCTGCGTCTGCCGTCGCGCTTCCGCCTCCGCCGCCTGGGCATCCTGCGCCGCCTTCAGTTTGGCGTCCGCCTCAAGCCGGGCGCGGCGCTCCTCCTCGGCCTTCGCCTGCGCCTCGCGCTCCGCCTTCGCCGCCGCTTCGGCCTCGAGACGTGCGGCCTCGTCCGCCTGGCGCTTCGCCTCGGCATCCGCTTTGGCCTTCGCCTCTTCCTCGGCCTTCCGCTTCGCCTCTTCCTCGGCCCTGATGCGCGCCTCTTCTTCCGCGCGGGCCTTCGCTTCTTCCTCCGCCTTCCGACGGGCTTCCTCCTCGGCTTTCAGCCGCGCCTCTTCCTCCAGCCGCAGGCGCTCGGCGCGCTCTTCCTGCACGGCCGCGTAATAGCGCACCTCGCGCCGCAGGCGCTGCTTTTCCAGCAGCAGGGCCTGCATCGCCTCCACCCGCGCCTGTTCGATCTCCAGCGCGCGCTGGGTGAGGAACTGCGCCATCGGCTGCGCGTCGAAGACGAGTTGCGCCTCCCCCGGCGCGCCGGCCGCGGTGAAGTTGATCGAGGGCTGCGAGCCGACGAGAGCCTCGTTGCCCGGATCGTAGGCGATCTCGCCCTTGGTCTCGAAGGTCCAGGCCGGCAGGTCGGCGCGAAGCTCGCCCGTCAGCCGCGTCGAGCCGTCGGCCAATGTCACCGGCGAAGTACGCAGCACGCCGCCCGCTACCGTGAAGGACAGCTCCGCTGCCCCGCCCATAAAGCTGCCCTCGCCCGCGATCGGCGGCGCGAATGCGGCCACGGCCGCCTCCTTGATGTCGCGTCCGACTTTGTCGGCCGCGGCGATCAACGCCGGCAGCGCATTGGGATTGATGCCGCGTATGCCGAGGTCGGACAGCGCCGCGGTGCCCGTGCCGGACAGCGAGGCGACCAGCGCCTCGACTGACTTGCCGCTGCCGTTGAGGCTCGCCGACAGGTTCGCCCTGCCCGACAGCGCGGCCGCCCCCGGCAGCGTCGCGATATCCATTCCAGTGAGCGTCGCCTGGCCGGTCACCACGCCGGTGCCGTCATTGTTCTTGACGTCGAACAGGCCGGCTAGTTTGCCATCGTCGACATCGGCCGACAGGTTCGCCACCGACAGGCCCTCGCGGCCGAGCCGCGCCTGCATCGCCGCATCCGTTGCCACCGTCTCCGTGCCCCAGCCCACCGCACCGGCCTTCAACTCCAGTTCGGCGCTGAACGGCGCGTTGGCGCGCGGCGGGAAGGCCGCACTCGCCCATCCGTCCGCGTCGCCCTGCAGAGCCCCCTCGCCCAGCACCAGCGCCAGCGCATAGTCGAGCGGCAGGAAATCCGTGCTCATCGCGCCCGCCAAATGCGGCACGCCGTCGGCCAGCGTCGCGGTCAGGTCGCCCGACAGCGCCACCTCGCCGATCGACCCGTCCAGCTTTGCGATCTTCAGGTCCTGCGGCGACAGGGTCAGGTCGGCGGCGAGCTCGGCCGGCATGCCGAGGCCCATGCCCGGCAGCGTTACGCCCGCGGCGCCCAGCCACGGCTCCAGGTCCGCGCCCTCGATCCTGCCCTTGCCGCTCGCCGTCACCGCGTCCGGCAGCACGGTCACCGTGCCGTCGAAGCGCGCCGTCGCGGTGTCGCCGGTCAGCGTGCCGTGTGTCTCCAGACCCTTGGCGGGCGCGCCCTTCAGCGTCAGCTCGGTGGTCGCCGGTCCCGCCCCAACCAGCGGCAATGTCGGCACGCCGTAGAGCGCGAGCAGTGCTGCGCCATCCTCATTGCTGGCGGTCAGGTCGACATCCAGCGTTTCGGGCGCAAGGGGCGAGCCGGTCGCGGAATAGGCCAGGGTGAACTCGCCGCCGCCCATCGTCCCGCCCGCGCTGATCGCGTAGTGGGGTGCGCCGCCGGTCGCGGTCGCATTGGCCACCAGGTTGATGCGGGCGTCGCGGCCGAGGCCGGACAGGCCGGAAAAGCGCCGGGCGAACGCGGCCGCCACGCGGTTGTCCGGATAGCGTTCGCCCAGTTCTGCGACGAGCGGGGCCAGATCGTCCGAGACGATCGCCGCGTCCAGGCTGCCGGACGGAGCCGCCGGGAAACCGTCGATCGTGCCTGTGGCGCTGACATTGGCGCCCGACACGTCGGTCAGCGTCAGCCTGTCGATGTCGAGCTTGCTGTCCTTCAGCCGGAACGCCGTCTCCAGCCGCCCGGCCGTCAGGCCGCCGGCGCTCACCGGCCCGGCCGAAACCTTCAGGTCGAGGTCGCGCCCCTCGATCCGCGTCTGGCCGGCATCGGTCACGAACAGCGAGGCGAAGGCGGCCAACCCCTCGACGTCGAGTGCGCCGCCGTCGAGCGCCAGCAGCAGCGATGGCTTGGCATCGTCGGGCGTCATGCTCTCCAGCCTGCCGGCGAACCGGGCGTCTCCGAGCTGCAATTGCAGCCCGTCGAAGGTCTGCCGGTCGCTGGCAAGATCCACCTTGGCCGAAAAACCCGCGCGCGGCAGCCGCCTGATCGCGTCGTCGACATCCTTCGACAGCCAGGAGGCGAAGCCCGATGGCTGGCCGACCGCCAGCACCATGTCGCCGGCAAAGCGCGCATCTTCCTCGCTGGTCGCGACGAACCCGTCCGCCTCCAGCGTCGCGCGGCCGGGCATCGAGACGGCGAAGTCCGCGACCTTCCAGCCACCTTCGGCCGGCTCGGCCGAGAGGCGCACGTCGCGGAAGGTCGTGTCTCCGGCAACCACGGCCGGAAGGTTCACCTCGACGGAACCCGGGATCGACGGCCTCGGCAGCGCCACCACGAAGGATTTCAGCGCCGCGATCCGCCGCTCCAGCGTGACACCGCCGGCCGCCTCGTCGCCGATGCGGTCGTCGAAGCGGAACTGCGCCCCGGTCGCCTCGACCGAGAAGCGCGGTTCGCCGCCGAGATCGATGTCGGCCTTGCCTTCCGCCGTATACGGATCGGCGAGAGGCCCGGTCTCGAACAGGAATTCGGTCGCCGCCAGCCGCCGGTGGTCAAGCTCCAGTTTTCCGCTCATGCGATAGTCGGGCGGCCCCTTCGAGGCATCGGCCGTGCCGTTCAGCGCGAAGGTCGCGCCGTCCACGCCGCGCAGCGAAGGTTCGGCATCGTAGGCCGACAGCTTGAAGCCGGCCTGGTATTTCGGTGCGCCGAGGTCGAGCCGGGCCATGCCGTCGGTCTCGACCGAGAGCGGATAGCGCCGCGGCTTGGCGCGCACCCTCACCCGCATGCCGCCAGTGTCCTCGACGCGGCCGGTCGACAGGTCGAAATCGGTCAGCGCGCCGTCGAGCCGCATCGAGCCGGTCAGGCGCCAGGGGCCGGCGAGCGTGGTGGCGGCGACATCCGTATTGATCTCGGAGAGCATGTGGGTGCGTCCGCTCGCGGCGTGCTCGATGCGCACGGAGCCTTCCGTCACCGTCAGTTTTTCGATCGTGACATTGCCGGGATCGAACGGCGCGTCCGGCCGCATAGCCCAGTCGACCGCGCCGTCATTGCCGACATGGATCACCGCCTTCGGCCGCTCCAGCCGCATGTCGAAGATCAGCACCTCGCCGCGCAGGAAGGGCGCCAGCTCCGCGTCCATCGAGAATTTTTCCGCCGTCAGCGCCGGCTCGGACCCGGTGCCGGCCACGCGCACGTCGGTGAAGGTCACGGAGGGGAACGGCAGGATGCGCGCTGTGGCGCTGCCCGCCACCTTGACCTCGCGGCCGAGGATGCGGCTCGCCTCGCGCTCGAAATCGCCGCGATAGCTCGTCCAGTCGACAAAATAGGGTCCGACCAGCGCCGCCGTCAGCACCAGGACGACAAGCCCGCCGAAGATGACAAACAGTCTCGCCAGTGTCCCGCTCCGCCTTTCGAGGACGCCCAATCTAACAGGTGCAGTCTGTCGATAAAGTGGCGGTCCGGCTCATTCCGTTCAGGACAAGGGAATGATCTTGCCCGGATTCATGATGTCCTGCGGGTCGAGCGCCTGCTTGATCATGCGCATGTAGTCGACGCCGTCGCCGTGCTCCAGTCGGAGGAAGCCCATCTTGCCCTGGCCGATGCCGTGCTCGCCGGTGCAGGTGCCCTCCATGCTGATCGCCCGCCGGTTCAGCCGGCCGACGAATTCCTCCGTCCTCGCGATCTCGGCCGGCACGTCCGGGTCGAGCAGCACCAGAACATGGAAATTGCCGTCGCCGGCATGGCCGACGATCGGCGCGATCAGCCCCATCTCGGCAATGTCGGCCTCGGTCTCGGCAATGCAGTCGGCCAACCGCGAGATCGGCACGCAGACGTCGGTCGACAGGCCTTTCGCGCCCGGCCGCAGCGTCAGCGACGACCAGTAGGCCTCGTGCCGTGCCTTCCACAGCTTGGCGCGCTCCTCCGCCACCTTGGTCCACAGGAACGGCCCGCCGCCATATTCGGCCGTGATCTCGCCGAACAGCTCCGCCTGCTCCACCACGGCCGCCTCCGAGCCGTGGAACTCGACGAAGAGGCACGGACTCTCCGGATAGTCGAGCTTGGAATAGTTGATCATCGCCCGCATCTGCAGCGCATTCACCAGCTCGATCCGCGCCACCGGGATGCCCGTCTGGATCGTCGCGATCACCGCGCGGCACGCCGCCTCGAGGCTCGGGAACGGGCACACGCCGCCGGAAATCGCCTGCGGAATGCCCTGCAGCTTCAGTGTCAGCGAGGTGATGACGCCGAGCGTGCCCTCCGAGCCCACGAGCAGCCGGGTCAGGTCGTAGCCTGCCGAGCTCTTCCTCGCCCGGCTCGCCGTGGTGATGGAGCGCCCGTCGGCCATCACGGCCGTCAACGACAGCACGTTCTCGCGCATCGTCAGATACCGCACCGCGTTCGTGCCCGAGGCGCGCGTCGCCGCCATGCCGCCCAGCGTCGCGTTGGCGCCGGGATCGATCGGGAAGAACAGGCCGGTGTCGCGCAGATAGCTGTTCAGCTGTTCCCGCGTCACGCCGGCTTCCACCGTGCAATCGAGATCGTCGGCGTGCACGGCAAGGATGCGGTTCATCCGCGACGTGTCGATCGAGATGCCGCCGCCGGGCGCATTCACATGGCCTTCGAGCGAGGAGCCGATGCCGAACGGGATCACCGGCACCCGGTGCGCGGCGCAGGTGCGCACGATCTCCTCCACCTCCTCCCGGCTGTCCGGAAAGGCCACGCCGTCGGGCAGCTGCGCCGGGATGTAGGTCGTGGTGTGGCTGTGCACCGCGCGCACGTCGGCATTGGTCTGGAACCGCTCGCCGAAACGCTGCTTGAGGATGCCGACCACCGCCGCAATCCCCTCCTCGTTGCGCCTCACGGCGACGAGATCGGTCAGAGCCATGCTTTCCTCCCGGTCTGGACCGTTGGGCGGCCCTTGTGAATGCCCGTTGCGACTGTAGAGTGCCTCGGCTTTTAGAACCGGCCATTCCAGCCTGCAACCACCCTTCCGGAGGAACTATGATCGCCGCCCCTTTCGTCTCCAAGGTCATGGACATTCAGAAGGACTGGATCGACTACAACGGCCATCTCAACATGGCCTATTACAACGTCCTGTTCGACAAGTGCTCGGACGATGCCTTCGAGCTGTTGGGCATGGGGCCGGCCTATGCGAAGGAGCGCAAGCTCACCGTCTACACGGCCGAGGCGCATATCTGCTACGTCCGCGAGCTGCATCTGGGCGACGCCGTGCGCGCGACCTTCCATCTCCTCGACCACGACGAGAAGCGGCTGCGCTCCTACCAGGAGCTCCACCACATCGACGGCTGGCTGGCTGCCACGTCGGAGACGCTGACGCTCCACATCGACATGTCAGGCCCGAAAGTCGCCCCCTTCCCGCCCGACGTCTTCGACAAGGTCAAGGCGATGCGCGCCGCGCATGAGAGCCTGCCGATGCCGGAGCGCGCCGGCCGCTCGATCGGCATCAAGCGGAAATGACCTGCGCGACGGCTCTCTGGATCGGCCTCTAGGCGATAATTCCCCGAGGGCAACGCGCGGCAATATCGCCCAAAATCCGTATCTCGCGCATCTCTCCGTCCGGCGACCGGATCGGCGGCATTTGAACCTTTTGCCGATCCCGCCCGTTAATGCCCCAACGCCGATGAGTGAGAGATGATTGAATGGATACGAAGCCGACCAGGGAGCCGGTCGATGCTTGGCGCATGACCGACAGCTTGCATGCGGAACACGGCAAGGGCGACCCCTTCGCCGCGGCGATCCGCGCGACGCGCATGCCGATGCTGATCACCGATCCGCGCCAGTTCGACAATCCCATCGTGTTTGCGAACGACGCCTTCCTGAGGCTCACCGGATACGCTCGCGAAGAGGTGCTCGGACGGAATTGCCGCTTTCTGCAGGGTCCCGAGACGGATGCGCTTGCGATTGACAAGATCCGCGACGCCGTCGCCACCCGCAGCGACATCGCCATCGATATCCTCAACTACAAGCGCGACGGCTCGCCGTTCTGGAATGCGCTGTTCGTCAGCCCTGTCTCCAACGAGGACGGCGACCTGCAATTCTTCTTTGCATCCCAGCTCGACGTGACCGACCGCAAGGAGTCGGAGCATGCCCTTGTCGCCGACAAGGACCGCTTCGAGCGAGCCGTTCGCGAGCGCACCGCCGAGCTGCAGGCGGCCCTCGATGCCCAGAAGATGCTGGTTCACGAGGTCGATCACCGGGTGAAGAACAATCTGCAGATGATCTCCTCGCTGATCGTCATGCAGTCCCGTTCGATCCCGGACGAAAACATTCGCAAGTCGCTCTCCAACATGCTGGAGCGCATCGAGGCGGTCAGCACCGTTCACCGCCGGCTGTATCAGTCGGACGACGTGCGGAGTTTCGATCTGGCCGAGTTCGCCCGCGATCTGGTCACCGACCTGGTTGACGCGTCCGGGCGGGGGGATATCCGCACCGAGTTCGACCTCGAGAAGATCGCGATCCCGGCCCAGTGGGCAACGCCGGTGGCGCTGATGGTCAACGAGCTCGTCACGAATGCCATCAAGCACGCCTTCGACGGGCGAAGAAACGGCGCGGAACACCTGATCCGCACAGCAATCGAGCATCGAGGCGACCGCTACACGATCGAGATCTCCGACAACGGCAAGGGAATGACGGCACTCGGCGGCGGGACCTTCGGGACGCGGCTCGTAAGGTCCCTCACCCGACAACTCGACGCCACGATCGAATGGCGCGACGGCGCGCCAGGCACGCGCGTCATCGTCTCCATCCCCGCACCGAAGGAATAGGTCAAATGAGCGAAAACGAACCGCTGAAGGTGCTGATCGTCGAGGACGAGGCCCTTCTTGCCATGGAACTCGAGGCGCTCGTTGAGGATGCGGGCCACACTGTCGTCGGGTGGGCCACCTCCTCCAGCCAAGCTCGCGAGATGGTCGATGGCCTGACGGCAGACATTGCCTTCGTCGACGTTCATCTGACCGACGGTCCGACCGGAGTGGACGTGGCCCGATACATCGCCGAAAAGAAGAGTTCGATGGTGGTATTCATCACCGCCAATCCGAAGCGCATTCCGGACAATTTCGCTGGCGCTGTCGGCGTGATCGTCAAGCCGTACACCATGCACGGCGTGACGGCGGCGTTGCGCTATCTGCACGAGGGTGTGCGCCGTCCACCGCCCGTATCGACGCTCCCCGTGGGTTTCACTTTGTCGCCGGGCTACCATTCGGCGTGGGCCGAATAGGTCCGGATCGAGCCGCGAGACCCCAACCGAGCCGAAACGAGGCGAGCTCCGGAACTGACGGCTTCTTGCCGCCCGAAACAATGTTATCCATCAACCCATTCGAACTTCAGCGGCGCCTCTCGGAACGCGAAGCGGTCGAGATGCGACGACACCGCACCCTTGATCCGCTCCAGCGTCTCGGCGTCGGTGGCCTCCAGGGTCACTTCGAGGCCGCTGTCCCTGGCATCCAGCGTCGCGACGGAACCCTCGAACTTCACCGTCCCGTGCTGCGCATCGAACGTGACGTCGAGGCGGTGGGTCCAGTGCTTGCAGAGCTGCTGCAGATATTTCGATGCATGTTCGGTGGGCACGAGGACGGTCGATCTCGCCATGGTCTTCTCCTTCTCTTCGCGCGCTAGATAGCGATCCAGCCCCGACCGCGCACGTTCACGGTTGCGTGAGGTCGTGCAACATCATCGAGACGGTCCTGAAACGCAGCGCCCTTCGCCGCGGCAAGATGACGAAACATTGTTGCCAGATAAGACGCTCCATCAGCAACAAAGTTTCGAAAGGACTTCACAATGACCTCTCTCAAGACCTCCCTCGCCGCCGCCTCGATCGCCATCGCCGCGCTCGCCGGCTCGCTCGCTCCGGCCAAGGCCGACTCGATCTGGTTCGGCCCCGGCGTCGGTGTCGGCATCGGCGGTGTCGGCGTGGGTGTGGGCGTCGGTATCGGCGTCGGCCCGGCCTATCACGGCTACGGCTATTATGGCGACTATGCCGGCTACTGCTCGAAGGGCGAGGCCCTCGGCCGCGCCGCCTCGATGGGCGTGAAGAAGCGCTACGTCTCTGGCGTGTCCGAGAACCGCATCTCGGTGCGCGGCAGCCACAAGGGCAAGCCGGTCAAGGTGACGATGTATCGCCACAGCGACGGCTGCGCCGTCCGCTCCTTCAACTATCTCTGAGGGCGCAGCCATGGCGCGCACGCGACGCAAGCGTTGGAGAGGCCTGGCCACCCTGGCGCTCGTCGCGGCGGGCGCCACGGCCACCGTGGCCTTCGCACAGACGGCCGGCGGCCTGGGCGGCGCCGGCGGTCGGGACCGCCAGGCTGAATGGTGCACGCGTTACGCATCCCTCAGCCTGGCGGCAGCCCACGGCATCCGGCAAGGCCGGGTCGAGCAGGTCGCCAATGACCGGATGGTCGTGTTCGGCACGCTCAAGGGCTCGAGCGTCAAGCTGACGCTCGAGAACGACGCCGACGCCTGCCGGATGGTCAGGATCGACGCGCTCTGAGAACAGCGTACAGCGTGGCAGCACTCTGTCCGGTCGTCATCCTCGGGCTCGTCCCGAGGATCTGCCAGCTTGAGAATTATCACGTAATTTCAGAGCATTGCCGGAAGAAGTTGTAGATCTTCGGAACAAGCCCGAGGATGACGGCGCGCGCAGGCCGCACATATCTCTGCTTCACCTTCGCGCCGTCGCAAGCGGCAGGTCTACGACGAAGCGCGCTCCGCCGCTTTCGGCATTCGTCACGCTGACCGAGCCGCCATGGTGTTCCGCGATCTGGCGCACCAGCGCGAGGCCCAGTCCCCAGCCGCCGGCCGCCTCGCTGCGTCCAGCCGGACGGTAGAACGGCTCGAACACGCGCGTCTCCTCGCCCTTCGGCAGGCCGTCACCATGATCGCGGACGGAGAGTTCGACGCGCGTTCCCCGCGCCCTCACCTCGACCTCCACCGGCGGGCGTCCATGCCGCAGCGCGTTGACCACGAGGTTGCGCGTCAGCCGCGTCAAAAGCCGCGCATCGCCCTTCACCTCCGCCGGCGCGCCCGTCGCCTCGATGCCGTGCCGGGCGCATTCCTCCGCCACCAGCGCGAACAGGTCGAGCGGCTCCGCCCGCTCCAGCCCCTTCACATGATCGAGACGGCTAGCGAGCAGGATCTCGTCCACCAGCTGGTCGATCTCGCCGAGATTGCGCAGCATCTCGTCGCGCGCGCGCCCGTCCATCGAGATCCCGTCCTGCGGGTTCTCGTAAAGGTCCATCGCCATCCTCAGCCGCGTCACCGGCGACCGCAGCTCGTGGCTGGCGTTGGCCAGAAGCGCGCGGTGGGCGCCGACGAGCCGCTCGATCCGCTCGGCCGCCGCGTTGAAGCTCTTCGCCACGGCCGCCACCTCGTCCCTGCCCTTGACCGGCACGCGCGTGACGAGGTCGCCCTTGCCGAACGCCTCCACGCCGGCGCGCAGGCTCTCCAGCCGCCGCGTCAACTGCCGCACGAACGGGTAGGCCACGAGCGCGATCACCGCCGCGATCAGCGCCAGATAGCCGAGCGCGCCGCGCTTCGGTCCGTCCCACGGCGCGTCGATGCGCGCCACCAGCGCCCGCCCGTCCGGCAGGTCGATCACGAACGGCTTCTCCTGCTCGCCGTCGTCGAACCAGCCGCCGTCGTCATCGTCGTCCTTATCGTCGAACCAGCCCCGGCGCGGCGGCGGCGGAAGCTGGTCGCCGGCCGCGGCGAGCAGCCGGCGATCGGCGGAATAGAGGGCGATGTCGGCGTGGAAAGCCCTGGCAAACCGCTCGACCGTCGCCTGCGTCAGCACGGGGTCCTCGCCGGTCGGCAGCATCTCGGCGATGAACCGGTCGCGGCGTTGCGCCCAGCCCACCTCCTCGCGGTCGATCGCGGACACCCAGTAGAGCCCGCTCGCCACCGCGACGGCCGCCAGTGACAGCAGCACCGTCAGGTAGATCCGGACGAAGAGGCGGCCGCGCAGGATGCGGAAGATCCTCATCTCATGCGTCGTCCTGGTAGCGCGCGAAGACATAGCCGGCGCCGCGCACCGTGATCAGCCGGCGCGGATTCTTCGGGTCGGTCTCGATCGCGGCGCGGATGCGCGAGACGTGCACGTCGATCGAGCGGTCGAACGCCTCCAGTTCCTCGCCCTTCACCCTGTCCATCAGCTGCTCGCGCGACAGCGTGCGGCCGGCATTCTCGGCCAGCGCCACGAGCAGGTCGAACTGGTGGCTGGTGAGCGGCCGGTCCGCCCCGTCGATGCGCACCGCGCGCGAGCCGGGATCGATCTCCAGCCGGCCGAAGCGCAGGATGCGCCGGTCCTCGGGCGCCGAGCGGCGGCGCAAGATCGCCTTCAGCCGCGCCAGAAGCTCGCGCGGGTTGAACGGCTTCGGCAGATAGTCGTCCGCGCCCAGTTCCAGCCCGACGATCCGGTCCGTCTCCTCGCCCTTGGCCGTCAGCATCAGCACCGGCACGTCGGAGAAGGCGCGGATCTGCCGGCAGGCCTCGAAGCCGTCGATGTCCGGCAGCATGACGTCGAGGATCACCGCGGCCGGAGGTCGCCGCCGCAGCACCTCGACGCCCGCGCGGCCGGTGCCGGCGGTCGCGACGGAAAACCCGTTCGCGGACAGGTATTCGCAGAGCATGGCGGCAAGGCGCGCATCATCGTCGACGATCAGAACCTCGTCCGCCATGTCTCATCCTCTTCCTCGCCCGCTCACCAGCGGCCGCGGCCCTCATGCCTGTCCTTCATTTCCGCGGCAAGCTTGGCGCGCTGCTCCGGCGTCAGCACCTCGGCCGCTTCGATCACCGCGGCCACCGCCTTCTTCGACGCCTCGTCCACCTCGGCGATCCGCTTGACCCGCAGCGCCTCGACCGCCGCCTTGTCGATGGTCGGCGCCGAAAGCAGCGTCGCCACCTCCTCGCGCATGCCGCGGAACTCGCGACCCACCGGGCGCAGCTCGGCGCGTGTACGGTCGACGATCGCCCAGATCCTGTCCTGCTGCTCGTCGGTCGCGTCGATCTCGTCCATCACCTTCTCGAACCGGTGCTCGGCGAAGCGCATGCCCATATGGCCGCCAAATCCGCCCGGCCCCTTGCCGATCCCCTGCGCGATCGCAGCGCCCGCGCCGATGGCGATCAGCGCCGCGAGGCCGACGCCGACGACGAAGGTCAGGCCGGACGGCCCGCTGCGCTTCGGCTCGTTCGCGTCATGGTCGATCACCGGGCCTTCATAGGCCGCGTTCGAATTGTCCTGGTTGCTCATGTCCGTGCTCCTCTTGGATCTCGTCCAGCGACGCTGCTGGCATGGGGGCACATTAGGGTCGGGACATTTCCGCCGTTCGCGGCGAATGTAAAGAAGTGTAAAGTGGCGCGGCGGGCGCGGCGCAAGGCTTCGCGCGCCGCTGTTCTGGCCTTTCGGTCCCGAATCACTACATTCGGAACAAATGGTGGACTACCCTGACGACGACATGCCCTTCTTCGACGCCGCGCGAAGTGCCCCACCGCGCCCGGCTGGGGGTGGCATCGCGGCCCGCGCCATGGCAGCGCGCGGCGGCCACGCGGCCGAGCCCGCCTATCTCCAGGGCCTGAACCCGGAGCAGCGGCTCGCCGTCGAGACCACCGAGGGCCCCGTGCTGGTCCTCGCGGGCGCCGGCACCGGCAAGACGCGCGTGCTCACCACCCGCATCGCCCACATCCTGTCGCTCGGGCTGGCCTATCCGTCGCAGATCCTCGCCGTCACCTTCACCAACAAGGCCGCGCGTGAGATGAAGCAGCGCATCGCGGTTTTGATCGGCGAGGGCTCGGCCGAGGGCATGCCCTGGCTCGGCACCTTCCACTCGATCGGCGTCAAGATTCTCCGCCGCCACGCCGAGCTCGCCGGCCTCAAATCCGGCTTCACCATTCTGGACACCGACGACGTCATCCGTTTGCTCAAGCAGCTGATCCAGGCCGAGAACCTCGACGACAAGCGCTGGCCCGCCCGCCAGTTCGCGCAGATGATCGACGGCTGGAAGAACAAGGGCCTGTCGCCGAAAGACATCCCCGAGGGCGACGCCCGCACCTTCGCCAACGGCAAGGGCCGCGAACTCTACGCCGCCTATCAGGAGCGGCTGAAGAGCCTGAACGCCTGCGACTTCGGCGACCTCCTCCTCCACCCCATCCGCATCTTCCGCGACCACCCGGACGTGCTGGCCGACTACCACCGCCGCTTCAAATACATCCTGGTGGACGAATACCAAGACACCAACACCGCGCAGTACATGTGGCTCAGGCTTTTGGCGCAACGGCCGGGCGGAGAGCGCTCTTCTCCCCGTTCACGGGGAGAAGATGCCGGCAGGCAGATGAGGGGCGGCGCGAACCCTGCCGAGACTGGCGCCGGCCCCTCATCCGGTCCTTCGGACCACCTTCTCCCCGTGAACGGGGAGAAGGAAAGGCCCACCGTCAATATTTGCTGCGTCGGCGACGACGATCAATCCATCTACGGCTGGCGCGGCGCCGAGGTCGACAACATCCTGCGCTTCGACAAGGATTTCCCGGGCGCCACCATCATCCGCCTCGAGCGCAACTACCGCTCCACCGCCCACATCCTGGGGGCCGCCTCGCATCTCATCGCTCACAACGAGGGCCGGCTGGGCAAGACGCTGTTCACCGACCATGCCGACCCGGACGACGCCCGCGTCCAGGTCCACGCCGCGTGGGATTCGGAGGAGGAAGCCCGCGCCGTCGGCGAGGAGATCGAGCAGGCGCAGCGGCGCGGCCATGCGCTGAACGACATGGCCATCCTCGTCCGCGCCTCGTTCCAGATGCGCGAGTTCGAGGACCGTTTCGTCACGCTCGGCCTCAACTACCGCGTCATCGGCGGCCCGCGCTTCTACGAGCGGCAGGAGATCCGCGACGCGATGGCCTATTTCCGCGTCGTCGCCCAAGGGGCCGACGACCTCGCCTTCGAGCGCATCGTCAATGTGCCGAAGCGCGGCCTGGGCGAGAGCGCCATCCGCCAGATCCACGACACCGCGCGCGCCCTGCGCGTCCCCATGCTGGAGGCCGCCGGCAAGCTCGCCGAGAGCGACGAGATGAAGCCGAAGCCGCGCGCGGCCCTGCGCGAAATTTGCGCCAATTTCGGCCGCTGGCAGGAGGCGATCGAGACCACCGCCCACACCGAGCTCGCCGAGCAGATTCTTGAAGAGAGCGGCTACATCGACATGTGGAAGGCCGACAAGTCGGCCGAGGCGCCCGGCCGGCTCGAAAACCTGAAGGAACTGATCCGCTCGATGGAGGACTACGAGTCGCTGCGCTCCTTCCTGGAGCATGTCGCGCTCGTCATGGACGCCGAGCAGAATGCCGAGCTCGACGCCGTCTCGATCATGACGCTGCACTCCGCCAAGGGCCTCGAATTCGAGACCGTCTTCCTGCCCGGCTGGGAGGAAGGCCTGTTCCCCCACCAGCGCGCGCTGGACGAGGGCGGCCGCACCGGCCTGGAGGAGGAGCGTCGGCTGGCCTATGTCGGGCTCACCCGCGCCAAGAAGAACCTGCACATCTGGTTCGTCTCCAACCGCCGCATCCATGGCCTCTGGCAGTCCACCATCCCGTCGCGCTTCCTCGACGAGCTGCCGGAAGCTCATGTCGAGGTTGCGGATGCCGGAAACTCCTACGGCGGCTACTCCGCCCCCTACGGCGGCGGCGGCTTCGCGTCGGGCCGTGGCGGCAATCAAGGCGGCGGCTTCGCCGGCCGGCAAAACCCCTACGGCGCCTCCCGCTTCGACACTGTCGGTTCCCCCTCCGGCGGCCATGGCGCCCGCGGCGACGCGCGCTCCGACGACGGCCGCGCCTTCTCCAACACCTACGCCACCCCCGGCTGGGCCCGCGCTCAAGCGAACCGCACCGAAGCCACCGACCGCAACTGGGGCACCCGCTCCGGCCACGCCGTCGAGCGCATCGGCTACGGCGAGACCGACTCCGGCTACGGCGCCGGCCGCGGCAGCGTCAAAGGCCGGACGATCGAAGGCGAACTGGTGGCGAAATCGGTGGCGACGGAACCGTCGAAGTTCCACGTCGGGGATCGCGTGTTCCACCAGAAGTTCGGCAACGGCAACATCGCCGCGATCGACGGCAACAAGCTGACGATCGATTTTGATAAGGCGGGGCAGAAAAGGGTGCTGGACGGGTTTGTCAGCGAGGTGTGAGGATGCCTACCGAGGCCAAACTTTGTCAGGCAACCCAGCCTAGAGCCCTGCACCAATAGTCCGCGCCATACCCTCGGAGCCGCCGTCTAGAAGTGACCTTATGGAAGAATTATCTATTTCCGGAGGGAAGAGCGGCAAATCCATCACTGGACTCAGCATAGATCCGTAAGCGTGTTCCTCGCCGGAAAAACTTCGACTAACAACGCCTCGTATGACTATGCCACGTCCGCCGAATACAGGAGAACCGCTCATTTTTCCAGGAACTCGCGCGTCGAAATCAAAGCAAGGTCCGGGCGTCGAAACCTGACGTTCGATATGGTTCTGCGGGAATGTGTGAAGAATGTTCCCAGCCGTGACGTAGGTCTGGAGACGAAACTCGCCATCCACCAGATTTCCGGTCTTTGGATCAATTTCGATATCCGGCATTTCCGCATATCCCAAAGCGTAAGCTTCCTCGCCGATCTGGAACGGGTTGAGCGAGAGGTTCAGTGGCTGATGGGCTTGGCCACCTGGCATTTCCGGTATTTTGCACACGGCAACATCAGTAAGGTGTTCCCACCGGTCACCCTCATGGATCAGCGGGCTTTCGATCCAGTTACCCCAAGCCTGCATGTGAACGAACGGAAAAAATCGATACGCTTTTCGGGAGTAGATACCGCGCGAAGGAGCCCAATAAGGAATAAGAACACCGAAATTAAGATCATCTCTATATTTCACCTGCTTGTTCACGCGGACCGCCCCGTAGCCCGATTCAAGTGGATCGAGAATGACATGTGCAGCTGTTATCACGTAGCCGCTACAACTGATTATTGATGCCGTTCCAATGCACTTGATTTGGTTGTCGCCGCTTATCCACGCCACGACCGGAACAATGCTCTGCTGTATTAAGTAATCGACGGTTCCGAAGACGGACATTACGTCAGAAAAGCCGCCTGGTCGGTTGGTCAGCATCTCGATGTCACCGCGCAGCAAAAAATAGCGCTGTCCGCGGTTATCGTCGCCTGAAAGCTTCAATTCTTTAATGTCATGAATTGCCCACTCCCCAGCTTTGTCGCGCCTCCAAACCGACTTCATAACCGCAATGGGAAACTGAATTGGCATGTCGGAACCTCCAAGGACAGTCTACTTTCTTTCCGGAGAAAGACACGGCACTTGACAGGTTCGCCCAAACGGTCGCCCTCAATCTCCCCCCTGGAGGGGGAGATTGGATTTTCACGGTCTTAGCCGGAGCAGCCCGCAGGGGTGCGGAGGCTAAGTCGTAGAAAATCCAAGAGAGGGGGCGCGAGGCTGGAAGGATTGCGGCGCCAGACTCCCCCTCTCTTGCAATTTCTAGCACTTAGCCTGCGGCTAAGATGCTGAAATTGCTTTCTCCCCCTCAAGGGGGGAGATAGGCGCTCAGATGTCGCGCCGCCTCGGCAGCGCCTCCGCCAGGATGGTGGCGCACACGCCGTCGATGTTGCGCGCGACCTCGTCATTCCAGAACCGCAGCGTCAGGTAGCCGGCTGCCGCAAAGCGATCATCCCGCGCCACGTCGCGAACCGAGCCGGAATGCTGGCCGCCGTCCACCTCGACTATCAGCCTCGCCTCGAAGCAGACGAAATCGACGATGACGCCGGCAATGATCTGCTGCCGCTTGAACTTCAGCCCTTCGAGCTGGCGGTTGCGCACCGCCTGCCACAGGATATTCTCGGCCCTGGTCGGCTCGGCGCGCATCTGCCGCGCGAACTCCAGATGCCGCCTGGGAACCCGCTGCCCCATCTCCCGCTCCCTCCAGTGCAAGCTAGCGAAGGCGCCGGAGCGCGTCTATCTCCCCCCCTTGAGGGGGAGAAAGCGAAATCAGCATCTTAGCGACGCTAAGTGCTAGATTTCGCAAGAGAGGGGCAACGTCGCGCGCAGAACTTCCCTTCGTGGCGAAGATTGATGCCGCGAGGCATACGCGAGTAAGGTGGCCACCTGACGAGAATGTCGTGCTCCATCGCAGGATGAGTTCGCGCCCCTCCCACAAGGACCCACCCCATGCCCAAGGCCTCCGACATTTTCGCCGCCGACCGCACCGCCGTCATCACCGGTGCCGCCAGCGGCATTGGGCTCGCCGCGGCGAAAGCCTTCGCGGCGCGGGGCATGAATGTCGTGCTGGCCGACCGCGCCAATGTCGACGCGGCGGTGGAGGCGGTCGTGGCACTCGCCCCGCGCGGGGCTGCGGCGGTCCGCGGGGCGACGGTCGATGTCGCGAGCCCTGCCGACCTCGGCGCCCTGTCCGACCTCGCCTACGATGCGTTCGGCGAGGTGGCGCTGCTGATGAACAATGCCGGCATCGGCGCCAATCCCGGCAAGCCGTGGGAGAACCTCGCGGCATGGCGCACGCTGGTCGACGTCAACTTCTGGGGCGTCGTCCACGGCGTCCAGGCGTTTGCGCCACGCATGATCGCCTCGGAAAGGCCCGGCATGATCGTCAATACCGGCTCGAAGCAGGGCATCACCACGCCGCCCGGCAATCTCGCCTACAATGTCTCGAAGACGGCGCTCAGGACCTTCACCGAGGGCCTGCAGCATGCGCTGCGCGAGGAGGTGGGCGAGCGCCTCAGCGCCCATCTCCTGATCCCCGGCTTCACCTTCACCGGTATCACGCAGGGCGCAACGACGAAGCCGGCCGGCGCCTGGACGGGCGAGCAGGTGGTCGACTTCATGCTCGAAAGCCTGGCGCGCGGCGACTTCTACATCCTGTGCCCCGACAACGACGTCACCCGCGCGACCGACGAGCGCCGCATGGCCTGGGCAATCGGCGACATCATCGAGAACCGCCCCGCCCTCTCCCGCTGGCACCCGGACTTCAAGGAGGCGTTCGACCGCTTCATGGAGGAGTAGCCGGCTCGGTCGATCTGGCTAGAGGGCCTCCGCGCCTTCCGGCACGCCGGAATCGATCGCCTCGGTCGTGGGTTTCGACGAACCCGCGCTGCCGGCGTTCGCGCCGAGATACATCGAGTGTCGCACATGTACCGTCGTCGGGCCGCTGACGCGGGCGAAGAGGTCGATGATGTCCTGGTTGATGAAGCGCACGCAGCCGGACGAGGCGTTCTTGCCGATCGAGTCCCATTCCGGCGAGCCGTGCAGACGGTACATCGTGTCCTGGCCGTTCTTGAACAGATAGAGCGCCCGCGCACCCAGCGGGCTCTGCGGGCCCGGCGGCATGCCGTTGGCATATTTGGCCAGTTCCGGCCGGCGCTTGATCATCTCCGGCGGCGGCGTCCACACCGGCCAGGCCTTCTTGAACTGCACGGTCGCCGTGCCGGTCCAGTCGAACCCCGCCTTGCCGAGGCTGACGCCGTAGCGGATCGCCTTGCGGTCCGGCAGGACGAAATAGAGGAAGTGCGTCGAGGTATCGACGACGATGGTGCCGGGCTTCTCGAAGGTCGGGTCGATGACGATCTGGCGGACAAAACGCTTGTTGAGTTTTTCCACCGGGATCGCCGGCAGGCTGTGGCCGGCGTCGACGCGTGCCGCATACATCTGCGCCGGGCTGCCGAAGTCCGGCAGTGCTGCGGTCTGCGCCATCGCCTGCAGCGTCGGCGACAGGCCGGCGGCCCCCGCCGCGGCTGCCCCCAGGAAGGCGCGCCGGTTCATGCGCCCCGAAACAAGCGGAAAATCTGCCATCGTTCCCCCTCGACCCATCACCTCGCCGCGCCTCGCGCCGGCGACCTTACGTTGCGATAACAGATTCCGAAATCGGCGGGAACAAGGCGGCGTCGAATGACTGGGGTCTCCTCACCCTGCTGCCCGGAACGCGCCGAGCCGTAACAGCGAGACGATCGCCGCCAGCAGCGCGAGCGCGGAGGCCAGCGCCAGCGCCCAGGTCGCGCCCGAAATCCCGATCTGCGCCATCATCAGCCCGACGAGCGCCGCGCCCACCGTCTGGCCGGCGAGCCGGGCGGTTGAGAGCATGCCGCTCGCCGCGCCCGAGCGCCGGCGGGGGGCGGCGCCGATCAGCACCTTGTTGTTGGGCGACTGGAACATGCCGAAGCCGACGCCGCACAGCGCCATGCGCCAGGCGATGTCCAGCGCCTCGGGCTTTTCAGGCAGCAGCGCAAGCGCCGCGAGCCCGCCGGCCAGCAGCACGAGGCCGATGCCGCCGAGGATCGCCGGCGAGTGGCGGTCCGACAGCCGGCCCGCCACAGGCGCCGACACCGCGAGCGCCAGCGGCCAGGGCATCATCAGCAGCCCCACCTCGTGCGGCGAGAAGCCGAAGGTCGACTGCAGCACGAACGGCAGCGACACGAAGGCGAGCATCTGCGCCATGAAGGAAACGATCGAGGTCGCGATCGACAGGCTGAACACCGGCAGGCGCAGCAGGTCGAGCGGCACCAGCGGGTCCGTCGTGCCGAGTTCGCGCCGCACCAGCAGGATGCCGAGCACCACCAGCGCCACGCTCTCTGCCGCCACCAGCCAGAGCGGCAGCTCGTGGCCGACACTGTCGATCACCAGGATCGCCAGCGCGATGGTCGCAGCGCTCAGCAGCGCGCTCAGCCAGTCGAAGCGGCGCGCGGTGCGGTCGCTGTCCGGCAGGCTGAAGAAGCCGATGAGCGCGCCGGCGATGCCCAGCGGCACGTTGATGGCGAAGAGCCACGGCCAGCTCGCGAAGGTCAGCACGAAGCCCGCCAGCGTCGGCCCGAGCGTCGCGGCGGCGGCCACCACGAGGGCGTTCAGGCCGATCGCCGAGCCGAACTTCGCGCTCGGCATGGTGTAGCGCAGCAGCGCCGCGTTGACGCTCATCATCGCGGACGCACCGAAGCCCTGCACCACCCGCGCGGTGGTCAGCTCGGCCAGCGTGCCGGCGAAGCAGCAGGCGAGCGAGGCAAGCGTGAACACGACCACGCCGGCAAACTGGACACGGCGATAGCCATAGATCTCTCCGAGCGAGGCAAAGGGCAGCAGCGTCACGACGATGGCAAGCTGGTAGCCGTTGACAATCCAGATCGTCACCGCCGGACTGGTGTTCAGGTCGGCCGAGATGGTCGGCAGCGCGACGTTGGCGATGGTGCTGTCGAGCACGGCCAGCGTGACGGTGAGCAGCACCGCGGCCCAGGCCCAGTAGCGCCTCGGCACCTCCAGGCCGTCGGCGGCCTGCGCTGTCTCCACTCGTGTGTCCAAGGGCTTGCTCCGGATTCCATCGCCCGCGGAAGGCTCCGCGGACGCCCGTTCCGTCGCAAGGTCCGGCGGGCGCCGATGCCGACAGCGCGGAAGGAGAAAAAGCCGCCGCGTCATCAGGCGAAGCCGGCCAGTCCTTTTCAGGATAGGGCGCCAAGCCGGCCCGGGAAAGGGGGCGCGCGACGGATATGCTTGGTCCAGTTGTCCTGGAAGCCGTGCTTCCAAAAGCACAAGGGGGCCGAGCGGCCCCCTTGCACGTCGCGGGAGGAAAGCCCCTACCCGTTCGCCTTGGCCACCGCGCGCTTGGCCATCACGGTCACCAGGCTGGAGCGGTATTCGGCCGAGGCATGCATGTCCGACATCAAGCTCGACGCCGGGATCGCCAGCCCGTCGAGCGCAGCCGGGTCGAAGGACTTGGCAAGTGCGGCCTCCATGCCCTTGGCGCGGAAGACGCCGTCATCGCCGGCGCCCGTCACCGCCACGCGCACGCCGTCCTTGCCCTTGGCCACGAACACGCCGACGATCGCATAGCGCGAGGCCGGGTTGCGGAATTTTTCGTAGCCCGCCTTGGCAGGTGTGGTGAACGTCACGCCGGTTACGATCTCGCCGTCCTTCAGCGCGGTCTCGAACAGGCCGGTGAAGAACTTGTCCGCCGGCACCTCGCGCTTGTTGGTGATGATCGTGGCGCCGAGCGCCAGCATCGCGGCCGGATAGTCGGCGGCCGGGTCGTTGTTGGCGATCGAGCCGCCGATCGTGCCCTTGTGGCGCACATGCGGGTCGCCGATGTGGCTCGCCAGATAGCTGAGCGCCGGGCACACCGCCTTGAGCTTGGCATCCGTCGCCACTTCTGCATGCGTGGTCGCTCCGCCGATGGTCACTGTCTTGCCCGAGACCTTGATCCCCTTCATCTCGGTGATGTGGGCGAGATCGACGAGGTCCGAAGGGGCCGCGAGGCGCGACTTCATCGCCGGGATCAGCGTCATGCCGCCCGAGACGTATTTCGCGTCCTCGCCCTTTTTCTGCTGCTTCACGGCGTCGGCGACGGAGGAGGCGCGGTGGTAGTTGAGTGAATACATGGTCGTGTCCTCAGTGCTTCTTGGCCGCGCGGATCGCCGCCCACACCTTCTGGGGCGTCGCCGGCATGGTCAGGTCGTTGGTGCCGATCGCGTCGGTGATCGCGTTGATCACCGCAGGCGGCGAGCCGATCGCTCCGGCCTCGCCGCAGCCTTTGATACCAAGCGGATTGCCCGGGCACGGCGTGATCTGGTGCGAGACCTGGAAGGACGGCAGGTCGTCGGCGCGCGGCATGGCGTAGTCCATGTAGCTCGCGGTGACGAGCTGGCCCGACGTGCCGTCATAGGACGCGCCTTCGAGCAGCGCCTGGCCGACGCCCTGCGCGATGCCGCCATGCACCTGGCCCTCGACGATCATCGGGTTGATGATGTTGCCGAAGTCGTCGGCCGCGACGAACTGGACGATCTCTGTCACCCCCGTCTCGGGATCGATCTCGACCTCGCAGATGTAGCAGCCGGCCGGGAAGGTGAAGTTGGACGGATCGTAGAACGCGCCCTCCTTCAGGCCCGGCTCCATGCCGCCCGGCAGGTTGTGCGCGGTGTAGGCGGCCAGCGCCACCTGGAACCACGGCACGTTCTTGTCGGTGCCGGCCACCTTGGCGACGCCGTTCTCGATGACGATGTCGCCCTCGTCGGCCTCCATCAGGTGGGCGGCGATCTTCTTCGCCTTCTTCTCGACCTTGTCGAGCGCCTTGACGATGGCCGACATGCCGACCGCGCCGGAGCGCGAGCCGTAGGTGCCCATGCCCATCTGCACCTTGTCGGTGTCGCCGTGCACGACCGAGACCTGCTCGATCGGCAGGCCGAAGCGGTCGGACACGAGTTGGGCGAAGGTCGTCTCGTGGCCCTGGCCGTGGCTGTGCGAGCCGGTCAGGATCTCGACGGTGCCGACCGCGTTGACGCGCACCTCGGCCGATTCCCACAGGCCGACGCCCGCGCCGAGCGAGCCGACCGCCGCCGACGGCGCGATGCCGCAGGCCTCGATGTAGTTCGACATGCCGATGCCGCGCAGCTTGCCCTTCTTCGCGGCCGCGGCGCGGCGCTTTTCGAAGCCGGCATAGTCGGCCGCCTTCATCGCCGCCTCGAGCGAGGCAGCGTAGTCGCCCGCGTCGTAGCACATGATCACGGGCGTCTGGTGCGGGAACGAGGTGATGAAGTTCTTGCGGCGAAGTTCGGCCGGCGAGACGCCAAGTTCGCGTGCCGCCGTCTCCACCGTGCGTTCGAGCAGGTAGGTCGCCTCGGGCCGCCCTGCCCCGCGATAGGCGTCGACGGGCGCGGTGTTCGTGTATACGGCCCGGACGTTCGCATGGATGGCGGGGATGTTGTACTGTCCCGACAGCAGCGTGGCATAGAGGTAGGTCGGCACCGACGACGAGAACAGCGACATGTAGGCGCCGAAATTGGCGATGGTGTCGACCTTGAGGCCGATCATCCGGTTGTCCTTGTCGAACGCCATTTGCACTTCGGACACATGGTCGCGGCCGTGTGCGTCAGTCAGGAAGCTCTCGGTGCGGTCCGCCACCCATTTGACCGGAACGTTGGTCTTCTTCGACGCCCACAGGCAGACGATCTCTTCCGGATAGATGAAGATCTTCGAGCCGAAGCCGCCGCCGACATCCGGGGCGATGACCCGCAGCTTGTTCTCCGGCGCGACATTGTAGAACGCGCTCATCACCAGCCGCGCGACATGCGGGTTCTGCGAGGTTGTCCAGCAGGTATAGTGGTCCTCGGCGCGGTCGTAGTGGCCGAGAGCGGCGCGCGGCTCCATCGCATTCGGCACAAGGCGGTTGTTGACGATGTGCATCCTGGTGATGTGCGCCGCCTTGGACAGGGCTTCGTCCGTCGCCTTGGCGTCGCCGAGCTCCCAGTCGTAAATCAGGTTGCCCTCGGCTTCCGGGTGAAGCTGCGGCGCACCCTTCTTCAGAGCGTCGACTGCCTCCGTCACCGCCTTCAGTTCCTTGTAGGTCACTTCGACCGCCTCGGCCGCGTCGCGGGCCTGGCCCTTGGTGTCGGCGACCACGATCGCGACCGCATCGCCGACATAACGCACGCGGTCCACCGCCAGCGGCGACCAGGCGCCCATCTTCATCGGCGTGCCGTCTTTCGAATGGACCATCCAGCCGCAGATCAGGTTGCCGATGCCGTCGGACTTCAGTTCCCTGCCGACCAGCACGTCGATCACGCCCGGCATGGCCTTGGCCTTCTTGACGTCGATCTTCTTGATCTCGGCATGCGCGTGGGGGCTGCGCACGAATGCGGCGTGCTTCATGCCGGGCACCACCATGTCGTCGACATAGCGGCCCGCGCCAGTGATGAACCGGCGGTCTTCCTTGCGCGCAACGCGTGCGCCGATGCCTTCGATACCCATCAGAATCCTCCCTCAGTCGGTGAATGGTGAATGGAAAATCGTGAATGGCGCGGTCGAGGCCTCGGGGCGGTCGACCATTCACCATTCGCTATTCACCATCGACCTAAGCGGCCTTCGCCTTGCCCTTGCCCTTCGACATCGTCTTCGATGCTGCGAGCACCGCCTTGACGATGTTGTGGTAGCCCGTGCAGCGGCAGATATTGCCCTCGAGCTCGGCGCGCACCGTGGCCTCGTCGAGGCCCTCCGGATGGCGGCGGATCATGTCGGTCGCCGACATGATCATGCCGGGCGTGCAGAAGCCGCATTGCAGGCCGTGATGCTCCTTGAACGCCGCCTGCACCGGATGCAGTTCGGCGCCGTTGGCGAGCCCCTCGATCGTGACCACCTCGGACCCGGACGCCTGTACCGCAAGCATCGTGCACGACTTCACCGCCTTGCCGTCGACATGGACGACGCAGGCGCCGCACTGCGACGTGTCGCAGCCGACATGGGTGCCCGTGAGCCCCAGATGCTCGCGCAGGAAATGAACGAGCAGCGTGCGATCCTCGACGCTGCCAGACACTTTTCGGCCGTTCACGACCAGCGAAACGTCAGACATGAAACCTCCCTTTAGACGAGCCGCCACGAAACCTCCCCGTGTCGGCCGGATCGGAAAGCGACGGTCGAAGCCCGTTCTGCGCCTTCCAAATCACACAAGTCGAGAATGCTATTCGACCCGGTGTGCGTATATTGTACTTTCGGTCAGCGCCCGGCAATCGCGCCATTGCCAAGCCCGCCGATTGTGTCGAATATGGCGGCCGCCGCTCCGGCAACGGACACGACATTCGAGCGAACAAGGCTTCTTCGGGAGGAACGCCGCTGGCTCTGTCGAGAACACATTACGGCTGCGGAGTCGTCGCGCTGTCGACCGACTCCCCGGAGGCCGATCTGTTCGCGCACGACATCGGCGGCGAGGCGCAGGCGATGGGCGCCGCCTTCGCGCTGATCTTCTTCTCCCAGGCCCTGATCGATCCGGACCAGCTCGCCGCCGCACTGAGGCGCCAAGCGCCGTGGCTGTCCTATGCTGCCTGTTCGACCGCGGGCGAGATCACGCCAGAAGGTCTGGAGGAAGGCCAGGCGGTGGCGATCCTGCTGCCGGCCGCCTCCTTCAGCGTCGACGCGATCATGATCCGCGATCTCGCGACCGCCGGCATGAGCGACATCACCGTCCAGGTCGAGATGCTGAAGCGTGTGCGGCGCGAGCGCGAGGAGTTCGCCCGGCGCCTCGACGCCTTCGCGCTCTGCTTCATCGACGGCATGTCGTTCGCCGAGGAGGCCGTCACCTCGGCGTTGCATTGGGGCCTGGACAACATCCCGCTGATCGGCGGCTCGGCTGGCGACGACATGAAGTTCGAGACCACGACGCTGATCCTGAACGGGGTCGTCGCGCATGACTGCGCGATCGTCGCGCTGGTCGCGACCGACCTCCCCTTCCACGTCTTCAAGTCGGAGAACTTCGTGCCGACCGGCGAAAAGCTGGTGGTGACCGCGTCCGACCCCGACAGGCGGATCGTCAAGGAGTTCAACGCAGCGGGCGCGGCCGACGAGTTCGCCGCGGCGATCGGCATCGACGCGGGCTCGCTGTCGCCGATGAGCTTCGCCTCGCACCCGGTCGTGGTGCGCGTCGGCGGCGAATATTACTGCCGCTCGATCCAGAAGGTGAACGCGGACGGGTCCCTCACCTTCTTCTGCGCGATCGACGACGGCATCGTGCTGACCATCGCCCAGCCCACCGGCATGGTGGAATCGACGCGCGAGGCGCTGCGGCACGTCGGCGAGCGGCTGGGCGGCATCGACATGGTGCTCGGCTTCGACTGCGTGCTGCGCCGCCTCGACGCCCGCAACCGGCAGGTCTTCCGCGAGATGTCGGAGCTCTACCGCGCCAACAATGTCATCGGCTTCGGCACCTATGGCGAGCAATACCGCTCGATGCATCTGAACCAGACCTTCACCGGCATCGCCTTCGGACACAGGCTGGCGGCCGAGTGATGAGCATTTCCGAGATCGACGATGTCGAACGGCTCAGGCGCATCAACCAGGCCCTGATCAGCCGCGTCGAGCGCTCGATGGACCAGCAGGGCAATGCCTTCTCGCTGTTCCAGACCGCGATCAACCTCGAAGGCCGCGTGCGCCAGCACACGGAGGAACTGCGCGGTGCGCTGCGGCGGCTGGAGCAGTCCAACATCGACCTCGTCGCGGCCAAGGAGAACGCCGAGCGCGCCAACTTCTCCAAGACGCGCTTCCTCGCCGCCGCCAGCCACGACGTGCTCCAGCCGCTCAACGCCGCCCACCTGTCGGTCTCCGCGCTGTCGGAGCTGCAGACCACCATTGAGGGCAAGCAGCTGGTGGCGCAGGTCGAGCGGGCGCTGGAGACGATGGACGACCTGCTGCGTACCCTGCTCGACATATCGAAGCTCGACGCGGGCGTGGTGCGGGCCGAGATCGGCGACGTGGCCTTGCAGCCGCTGTTCCAGTCGCTCGAATCGGACTTCAGTCCCGTCGCGGCCCAGCGCGGGCTCGACCTGCGCTTCCTCCCGACCGACGCCGTCATCCGTACCGACCGGTCGATGTTCCGCCGCATCCTCCAGAACGTCATCTCCAACGCGCTGCGCTACACCGAGGAAGGTGGCGTGCTCGTCGGTGCGCGCCGGCGCGGCAACCGGGTGCTGGTCAACGTGGTCGACACCGGCACCGGCATTCCGCCCGACCAGTACGAGGCCGTCTACGAGGAGTTCCACCGCGGGGCGAACGCGCTCGAGGGCGACCGCGCCGGCGTGGGCGCCGGCCTGGGCCTCGGCCTGTCGATCGTGCGCCGGCTGGTGAACGCGCTTTCGCACGAGATTTCGTTCACCTCGCGGCTCGGCAGGGGAACCGTCTTCCGCGTCCTCGCGCCGGCCTCGACGATGCCCTACCACAACGGCCGCGCGGACGCCCCGCCTGCCCCTCCCCGCGGCTACGGGCTCTATGGCACAAGGGTCCTGGTGGTCGAGAACGACCAGTCGGTGCGCGAGGCGATGGCTGCGCTGCTGTCGCGCTGGAGCTGCGAGGTAAAGGTGGCGTCGAACCGCAACGGCGCGCTCGGCTGCCTCGACGACGGATGGCGGCCCGACCTCATCATCGCCGACCAGCATCTCGACCATGGCGACCTCGGCTCGCAGACCATCCGCCACCTGCGGATCAAGGCAGCGCGCTCGATCCCCGCGCTACTCGTCACCGCCGACCCGTCGGGCATGCTGGCCTCGGAAGCCCGCCGTTCCGGCATCGAGCTGATGCACAAGCCGGTGAAGCCGGCGGAGCTGCGCGCGCTGATGGCACACCTTCTGGCGTAGGTCTCAGGTCCCGGTGTCCGCGTCGCGGAACAGCTCAGCCTGGTCGAGGCGCGACACTTCGATCACCGCCTGCGTGCGGCTGTAGACGTGCAGCTTGCGCAGGATCTCCGAGACATGTGCCTTCACCGTCGTCTCGCCGACCTGCAGTTCATAGGCGATCTGCTTGTTGAGCAGGCCCTGCCGCAGCATGTTGAGCACCCGCATCTGCTGCGGCGTCAGCGTCGCCAGCCGGCGGATCAGGTCGGACCGGTCCTCGTCACGCGCCGCGCCCGGCTGCGGCTGGTAGGACTGCGGCACATAGACCGCGCCCTCCATCACGTCGCGGATCGCCGAGGCGAGGTCCGCCTTGCGGCTGGATTTGGGGATGAAGCCCGCCGCGCCGTAGGACAGCGCCTGGGAGATGATGCGGCTGTCCTCATGGCCGGAGACGATGACGACCGGCAGGCGCGGATGGCTGGTCCTGATCTGCAGCAGCCCGTCGAACCCCTGCACGCCCGGTATGTTGAGGTCGAGCAGCGCCAGGTCGAACGGCGCGCCGCCCTTCAGCGTATCGAGCGCCTCGGCCACCGTCGTCGCCTCGATCGTCTCCACCTTGGGATAGGCCATGCTGACCGCGCTGTGCAGCGCCTCGCGGAACAAGGGATGGTCGTCGATGATCAGGAAGCGCGCCGTCGTGTCGGTCGCGAATGTCGGACGGGTTTCCATCGTCGTCATCCCTTGGCACCCGGCGGCCCGGACCACCGGTTTGCCGCAGTGTCGACCCGGCACCGCCTCGTCGCAACTGTCAAATAGTGCAAACGAAGGAAATGGAAACCAGCGGAATCACGGCGCGGCCGAACCGCCGCGCCGCCAAGCGGCCCCACTTGCGGGGCCGCGCCGGCTTCACTCGGCCGGTTCGATATGGATCGCCTTGAGCTTCTTGATGCCGAGCATGTCGAGCGCCAGGCCCTCGTAGAACGTCTCGCTCTTGCCCTGCCTCACTTTGTGCAGGAAATACTTCTCGAACCCCACCTTGGCCGCATGGACCCACTTGCCTTGCGAGGACCAGTTGACGTTCCGTGGCGGGATCTGCGGCTGCGCGACAAAGGCGATGCCCTCGTCGCCGAAATCCGCCAGGCACACCGCATTCCAGGTCGCGACCGCCTTCGGCTCCTCGCCGCGCAGCAGCGAGGCGATGTTCTCGGCAGTCGCCGTGACCATCGATTCGATCATGAAGCCGGTCTTCGGCACGCCCACCGGCAGCGGCGTCTTTCCGACCGGCGGGATGGCAACACAGACGCCGATCGAGAAGACATTCGGATAAGCCGTATTGCGCTGGTGCTTGTCGATCGTGACGAAGCCGCGCGGATTGACGAGCCCCTCGATGCCCGCGACCGCGGAGACGCCCCGGAAGGCAGGCAGCATCATCGAATAGGCGAACGGCAGATCGTGCCTGGCCTTCAGGGAGCCGTCCTCGTTCACCTCCTCGACATGCATCAGCCCTTCGTCGACAGATGTCACCTTGGCGTTGGTGATCCACTTGATGTGCCGCTCGCGCATGGCGCTTTCGAGCAGCGACTTGGTGTCGCCGACCCCGTCCAGCCCGAGATGGCCGACATAGGGCTCGGGCGTGACGAAGGTCATCGGCACCTGGTCGCGCATCTTCGCCCGGCGCAGGGCCGTGTCGAGGATGAAGGCGAATTCGTAGGCCGGGCCGTAGCAGGACGCGCCCTGGACCGCGCCGACGACGATGGGCCCGGGCTTCTTCAGCAGTTGGTCGAATTTCGGCTTGGCGGCCAGCGCATGGTCTATGTGGCAGACCGACTGGGTGTATCCGGCCGGACCGAGGCCCGGCACTTCGTCGAAGGCGAGCTCCGGCCCCGTGGCGATGATCAGGTAATCGTAGTCGACGAACGATCCGTCATTCAGCTCGACGCGATTCTCTTTCGGATGGACCTTGCGGGCGCCTTCGGGGCGAAGCGCGATGCCGCGTCGGGCAAACACCTTCGTAAGATCGACCGAAATGTCCTCCCTGTCGCGCCAGCCGACCGCGACCCAGGGATTTGACGGAACGAACGAATAGGTCGCGCCGAGATTGATCACCGAGAGGCTGTCGCCGGGACGCAGCTTCTCCCGCATCTCATAAGCCATTATGGTTCCGCCCAGCCCGGCGCCGAGAACGACGATATGTGACATCGATTTCCTCCAATCATGCCGCTTGTGTTCTTGTTGACGATTTCCGCGGCGTGTTCCTTGATCCTGCGCAATTCCGGCTTCGAGTCTCGCCCTTGGACAACCGGCCTGGATTGCGTCTAACATTCAAACATCATAAATTCAATATTATGAATGTAGAGAGAATGATCCCGGCTTCCGGGCAGGCGGCAGACCTGCTGAGGAGCCTGTCTCACCCGCAGCGGCTGCTGATTCTATGCGCTCTCGGGCGGGACGAACGCACCGTCGCCGAGCTGCGCGAACAGCTCGGGATCGAGCAGGTGCCGATGTCGCAGCAATTGATGCGCCTGCGCGCCGACGGCCTGGTCGAAGCGCGCCGTGTCGGCACGACAGTGTTCTACAGGATCACCTGCGCGGAAGTCCTGACCGTGGTGGAAGCTCTGCACGCGGCGTTCTGTCCGCCGGAATAAGATGATCTGGTGCCCCCGGCAGGGATTGAACCCGCGACCTTCGGTTTACAAAACCGGATAGTCCATGCACATCTTATTGAAAACTGAGGGTTAATGTTTCAGTTTCGAAATTTTGTGCAAGGATTTGTGTAAGCTCAACGTGGATGCGGCGACACGTCACGCGCGGAGTGCTGTTCTGGGATCGCCTACAAGAAGGAGGAAATGAATTGCTCAAGAAAGGCGAAAGCGGCCGGCGCCCAGCGCCGGCCGCTTGGCTGTTGCAGCACCGTCAGAGCCTCAGGCCCGACGTCTTGATAATGTCGAGAATGAGAATAAGCAGCTTAAGCAGGATAGCAATCCATTCCACTTTCGATCTCCCGTCTACGAGGTGGTTGCCTTTGTAGGCATCCAATTTACTATCGCAGCTCGTCCGGGCTGTTGGCCGGACACTTTCCCGACGCCAATTTTTCTTGGGGAGCCGGCCAAGAATCGGCGGCGAATTCGAACGGTCTATCCGCTGAAGGCGTGGGGAAAATATGCGGAAAAAATTCGCCGCAATATCGGTTAAGGATAGTCCAAAGCTGAGGCGGGCGGGAGACGCATCTTCATGAGTTCGGTCGAAATCCACGCCCTCAATACAAAGCTGGAGATTGTCGCCGAGGTCGCATACCGGCTGAAGCGGTCGGAAGGTCCGTCCCTTCGCCAACTGGCTATCGCCATCGGTGTCGATCCGACAACGCTCAGCAAGGCGGCTGCCCGAGGCACCCTGACACCTGGCCTGGAGAAGGCCTTGGCCGACATCGCCGGATTCGATCCGTCACACCTGGCGTGGACCGATCCGACGATCGACCCGCGCGATCGTTCCGTTGATCCGGAAGATTACAAAGGGAGCGACACGGTCGACGCTTGCAGGCGTTTTCTATTCGGCCTCCATGAGATGGATCCGAATGTGCGTCGCAAATTCGATGACACTGAGCCGCCGGAACACCCGGAACCCCGCGTCGCCACTTTTCTGCTTGAAGGCAATCGCCAGGTCGTCGATCCCAATCAGGGACTGGATCTGTTTTTCCGCAGTCACGTCCGACCAATCTACCACGACAACTTCGTCTACGGCTTTAGCCGTGTATGGTTGCGGTTTATTAAACCGGCGAAAAGCAAGATCCGGATGGCGCGGCGCTTGGGCGAAAACGCGCCTTACCTCATCAACGGCGCGATGCTAGAAGCAAGGGGCAGCGAGGCCGACCCTGAATGGCGCCTATCGGTGGTAGGAGGGCAGATGATCGACGGCGAATTTCGCATCGTCGAGGAGCCACTTTGCAAAGCCATGGGCGTCAAGATCGGCGACGTTGTGACTGCCGAGTTCTATGCCCAAACGCGCGATGGCTCTATAGTAGACGGAGATGGCAAGCCTATGCGCGATCTGGACAGGGCAGCAGTGCTCGGAATTCTCAGTTCGATGGAACTTGCCCAATCGCTAGACAATCGTGGATGGGTGACGCTCGGCACCCAGCGGTTGGTCGTGACACGCGGCGATTTCTGATGCAGCATTTCGACGTCAGAAAAACGGCCAACTTCGTCTACAAGGCGGAGCCTCACAGTTTCGTCGGCTTTCTGCAAATCGCCGGGTTGGACCCCGCAGTTCATCTGCAAAATGCTAACCTGATCGGGGCGGATTTCTCTTGCGAAGACCTTTCGGGGTTCGACTTCACCGGCGCGAATATCGAAGGATGCTGGTTCTGGAATAGCCTAGTTTTGGACGCCACGTTTGACGCTGATCAATTGCAAAACCCCGCGCTCCGGTATGCGGCCGACTGGCCAGCCCTACGCGACCGCATGGGACTTCCACCGTCGCTCGATGTTTGGCTTGAACCCGAACCGTTTCGCTATTCTACACAATCGCCGGCCTTCGGCATAGCGATTAGGCAGTTGGATATAAGGGCTGACGAAAGCTGGCGACCTCTTGTCACCGCAGCTTCACTGCGTTTCAGACCAGGGGAATGGACACTGCTGCAAGGCCGTCCACGCACAGGCACGGCCGCGATCCTCGGAGCGATCGGTGGCGTTTGGCGGCATGGTGGCGGAGAGGTCGCATTGCCCGAAGGCGCGACAAACTTTCGGAACTCACCGCTTGCGAAACTGCCGACCAGTGCAACCCTCAAAGAGCTTGTCTGCATGCCGCGCTCCGCGTTGGATTTCAGGGACGTCGAGGTTGCAGCAGCCCTCCACAAAGCCGGATTGGGCATATTGATAGAGTATCTCGACGCGCGCGAGCGAGACGGCGAGCCTTGGCATAAATGCCTCGGCGCGTTCGACCGACAGAAACTTGTTCTGGCCCGAATTCTGCTAAAGCAACCGAACGTTATTCTGCTGGAGGAGCCGACCCGAGGGATGGATACGGTGGCGACGGTTGCATTCTTCGAAGCGTTGAAGCAGTTGCCTGAAGCGATCGTCATCATCGCCGGGCTGTATGCAGATCGGCCCCGCAGGGCAACGGGTGAAGAATTCTTCGACAGCATTGGCACAATCAAACGAGGTGTTCTCGACAAACGAGGTGTTGTCGATGTCCAACCGCTGCATGTTTCACGCGGGAAAGACATGCCGTCCATGCGACCCATCAGAACGCTCAGGCGACCACGGTTACCAAAATTCGATCATGACGACGGTCTGCCACCGTTCGCGACCGACGAAACGGATAGGCCGAAGACCACACGACATACGCCAGCCCATTCAGTTCACATCATTCCGCACAGTGAGCACAAGCTGAACAGCTACGACGACATCGTCAGGCGGCTTGCCGAAATCGAGCGGACACTTGAGCCGACGAGTCTCGATTGCGGAATTCAACTCGAAGCTCTCGCCTCGGCCGCCCAAACCTTGGAGTATCATTCTCTGGAGGTTAGGCTGCTGAACCAGGCTACGCTCGCCTTCAACGCGGCCCTCGGCGAGAACCATCCATTGACTGCCAGGATGCGGGAGCGGGCAGCACGACAAAGTCAAATTGGCGGTTTGATGGTCCGTACGATCAAGAGCTTCACCCGCCGCCGCCCACGCAACTAGACGTAAGGATCGTCGCCACCCATTCACCGACACAGCCACGATGGTCGAGACATCTCTTGGCTGGTTACACAGAAGTTACATAAGCCAGCACTGCAATCCCAGCAGCACCGTAAGTGATTGGAAAGCCTGGTGGGCGGTACAAGGATCGAACTTGTGACCCCTACAATGTCAAACAACACAGGGTTGTATCTCAACTTTAAAAATGACCTATAATCATTTGCTTTAATATCATTTTGTAAGAATCTTAAAACCACCAATATTTACTTTCCATGTAACCAATGCTATAAAACGGTTACATGGAAGTTACATGGATTGGCTAAAATATACCTCACTGATTTGCTCGTAGAGAACGCGGTCTGTCCGCCGGAAAAAGATCAGGAAATCTACTGGGACTACCCCGTCGCAGCCGACGGACAGATCCGCAATGGCTCGATCTCCGGGCTCGGCCTTCGCGTCACCGAACTGGGCAACAAGTCCTTCATCCACGCCTACCGCTTCAACGGCAAACGCTGCCGCAAGGTCCTGGGTTCACCGATCGTGCTCAGCGTATCATCCGCCCGGATGGCCGTTGCCCAGCGCGAGCGGCAGCTCGAAGCCGGGGAGAACCCCGATCTGGATGACAACGATCCGCGCCGGGCGCACCTGTTGACCGTCCGGGAGGCGATCGACCGGTATCACGAGAGCCACGTCAGCCAGCTTTCTCCGCAATACCGGGATAGCTATGCGACCTTCGTGGCGGGCTGGCTGCGCAAATCCCCCCAGACGAAGAGCCGCCGCGGCCACAACATCCGCAAGACGTACAAGGACTTCGGCTCCTTGTATGCCGACCGCCCGCTCTCATCGATCAAGCCGCTCGACATCGAGCGCTACCAGAAGCAGTTCGTCTCACCGTGCAGCCACAACAGCGGGCTCGCACGGGTGAGCGCCCTTTTCAGCTGGGCGATCCGCATGCAGATGGTCGACATGCGCAATCCCTGCCACCCGATACGGCCTCGCAAGGTGGCCCGGCGGCGGCGGGACTACACCACAGAGGAGATCAAGCTCATCGCCTCGCTGATCTTCAACCCGGTTATCGAGGTCGCCCCGGCGATAGAACACATGTCAGGCGCGCAAAAGCGCGACATGGCGCTGACCCGGGCCCGGGTCGTCGCCGCCAACGAGCAGATGGCCGAGCTGTGCCGCTACATGGGCATCCTGTTCCTGACCATGGCGCGGCCGAGCGACCTGAACGCGGCGGAGTTCGGGCACTTCGACCTCCAGAAGCTGGTCTGGCACAAGCACAACACCAAGGGGATCAAGCTCTCGCGTTCAATCTACGAGTACGCCTACCGCTCGGTGCCGATCCACCCCAAGGTCGCAGAAATGGTCAAGACGCAGCGGTTTTGCTGGCCCAATAGCGCGCTGGTATTCCCGTCCGAGAGGGACACCAACCGTCCACGCGACAACTTCCGGAGGGGTCTCGCACGCTTCAAGGCTATGCCGGGCGTTCCGGCGCATTTCCAGCTGTATGACCTAAAGCGGATCGCGATCTCGCTCATGCTGGCCGGCGAAGGTGTGTCGCATGAGGCGGTGTCCCACTACGTCGACCACAAGGGAAACCTCGAAACCACGGCCATCTACGACCTCGGCCTGGTCGATCCCATGCGGCCGGTCACCGAGAAGCTCGGTCATTTGCTCGGGCTATCGTCTTGACCGCTCCCTACCATAGTGGCTGAATCCGGGCGCGGCCCGCTTAGGCCCGAACTCCCCACCAATGAAAGCTCGTCCCATGGATGCCCTCCAGGCGCTGGTGCTGACCGATGCCCAATTGCGCGCGATGTTGACCGAAGCGGCCCAGCAAGGTGCGGCCATCGCCGTCGAAGCCCTGCGTGCCGAACTGCACCAGTCACCAGATGACATGGTCCTGCAAAAGCTCCGCACCTACCTCACGGACCCGACTTCGATCGCCAACCCCGCCGATAACTGGGCCCACAGCGGCATCATCCGCCAGATCCAGCCCACGCCCGGCGGAAAGCCGAAATCGATTGCCTGGTTCATGAAGTTCCAGCGGGAGAGTGGGCTGCAGGGATGCTTCACACGACAAAGCCCAGCGTTCGGACGGCGTCGGGAGTGGTCCTTTGCAGACATCAAACTCGCCTGGGACAGCTACTATTTCCGCTCCCGACCAACTTAGCGCGGCCAGTAAGCTTGGGCTAGTATCTGACACCCTTGCGTTGCGCCGGAAACTTGACATATGAACGTCGAGGGTGATTCCGGATCGTGCTTGCTCATGCGCGCGGTACATGTCAGATAAGTTACGGTCGCTTCTGGTGCCTTTTCACGCGATAGTGAACAACGCACAAGTTGGCAAAAGCCCCGGAAATGATAGCAAATAAATGTACGATGGCGTTTTTCGTGAGCGCCGAGAAGCAGCCCGCGTCGAGCGGGCTTTTTTGTTTCTGGGATTTTGCGTGCTATCGTAATGGCAGAAGGGGGATTCGTTCGCGAACACGCGAACCTTCGACGGCCTCCTTCAAGGTCGACGGCTGGTTGGCGATATCGAGGCGACGGTGGACATGTCCCGGCCTCTTAGCGGAGAGAAGTCGCCACTCCGCCTCGTGCTTCGCTTGCGTAAATTTCTGCTGACATAGTCAGCTTTGGATCGCCCCAATCGGGGTGATGGGCCGCAAGGCCGCTCGTGACCCGCCGTGAGGCGGGTTTTTCTTTGGCCATCAACAAGGTCAAGACCCGGATGTTCGATAACATTCCGGACTGGATCGAAATCGTTGTCGGCCTCTTCACAACTCAGGTTCCGATTCTTTGGAGTCGGCTTCGGTCCCGGCCGCAAAAGCGGCAGCGGGAAAGCCGCCTGCATATCAAGATCGGCTCGTTTGAGTGGAAGAGCCACCGGCGCGATGACGACCAATCCTGATCCGCAGACACCTCTGAGGTGACTGCTTCCATCATTTAAAAGCAGATGGACCACGATGATGGCTGGCCGCTTGGGATATATATGATAATATCCTTTATCAAATATGGAGATCGGGGATGGGAGTGCCGAGCAGGTTCGCTATTGAGTATCCCCAACGCGCGCTGGAGCTGATCCAGCTTTGTGAGGACGCTGCCCGCCGGAACGACCTCGTCGGTTCTTTCGGCTTGTTGGCCGCCGCCGCGGTGTTGACCATCCCATTTGAGCGAATGAAGGCGACGCATTTCCTTCATGATGAGGCGAAGGATTTTGACCTCGCCGCCCAGATCAAGAAGCTGGAGAAGGTGAAATTTCTGGACGCCCCGTTTTGGGAAGGACAAACGCCAGGTGCATGGCATCAGGCCAGAGTCGTGAGAGCGGTCGATAATGTCGACGAATGGCAGGACGACGCCGGTCGGCCCTCTCTCAGTCCTGATGCCAACACCATGGACCGACGCAAGGCGGAAGAGGTCATTCGCGTGCTTCGCAATGCCTTGGCACACGGCAACATCATCTATCTCGACAAGGACGGCCGCGAGATTGCCGGCCACCGCATGACCCACATGGCTTTCCTCTCCCGCTACGAGGAAACGAGAGAGCAGCAGCAGAAAGCTACCTACCGAGTGGTCGTCGCATCCGAGGACGAGTTTTTGCGTTTTGTAAAAGCGTGGGCCACTTGGATCGGCAGCTTCCCGCTCAATGCTAGTGTTGAGGAGGCTGTATGACCGCCCTCACCCGCATCGCACCCCCTGCCCTTCCCGCGATTATCGGCGTCGCCGATAATCGGGCGCAGATTCGCTTCCTCGAATTCTTCGCCGCCAACATCAGGAATCCGAACACCCGACGTGCTTACGCGCGTGCGGCTGCTGATTTTATGGAATGGTGCGCAGCGCGGGGCGTGACCGTCCTGCCCCACATCCAGCCCATCCATGTCGCCGGATGGATCGAGGAGCTGGGCAAGACGCATTCTGTGCCGACGGTTAAGCAGCGTCTGGCGGCCATCCGGCATCTGTTTGACTGGATGGTGGTCGGCCAGGCGATGCCGTCCAACCCCGCGCACACGGTGCGCGCCCCGAAATACTCAGTCCGGCGCGGCAAGACCCCCGTACTGGCGCCCGCCGAGGCGCGCCAGCTCCTGGACAGCATCCCGACCGATACGATCGCCGGGCTGCGCGATCGGGCGTTGATCGGGATCATGACCTACTCGTTCGCCCGGATCGGCGCCGCGCTGTTGATGGAGGTCCGCGACCTCTACATCCAGAACCGGCGCCTGTGGGTCCGGCTGCACGAGAAGGGCGGCAAGCGGCATGAAATCCCGTGCCACCATACGCTTGAGGAATATCTGCACGCCTACGTCGAAGCGGGAGGTCTTGCCGACCATCCGCGCAGTCCGTTGTTCCGGACGATCGGCCGGGGCACTCGTCAGCTCACGGAGACTCCCCTGCCCCAGGCCAATGCCTATGCCATGATTCAACGGCGCACCAAGGCGGCTGGGATCGCCATGCAGATCGGCAACCACACCTTCCGGGCTACCGGGATAACAGCCTATCTCAAAAACGGCGGCACGCTGGAGCGCGCCGCCGCGATGGCGAACCATGCATCGACCAGGACAACCCAGCTCTACGATCGCCGCAGCAACGAGGTGAGTTTGGACGAGGTCGAGCGAATTTTGATTTAAGCCGCGAACTTCCAGGGCCACCAACCAGATCGTGGTATCTGGCCTGGTGGCTTTACCAGGCAGCTGCAGGGATCCGGGAACTGCGTCGCCGTCTGTACCTTCTCGCACAGCCCGGCTATGCCCCCAGACCAATCTGGCGGGTTTCGCACTTCAGGTTGGTGCTTTGGGCGATCGGCGCACCAGCTACTGACATTCCGTCAGGATAACAGCCTTGTTTTGCGGCGTGTCGAGCAGTCGGACAACACAGGCTGGTGACGTACCCGGCAGATCGACAAACCCTCCGGGCCTGAGTGTGAATCGCTGGCCTTCGATCATGACTTCGGCACGTCCGGTGCTGATAAATCGTGTTCCGACCACCGTCTTTGCTGGTCCCACGCGAACCGAGCTGTGTTGGCCCACAGTGTATTCCTGAGAAAAAGAGGGTGATGCCGCGTGCTCGGGCAAAGCGGATGGCTTAGAAGTCGCATTTTGTTCGGATGGCGTTGGTTTGCCGCTCGGACCTCGTTCTCCTTGCGGACCCGGTGGTCCAGCGGGACCCTTGTCTCCCTGAGGGCCCACCGGACCAATATTGCCTTGAGGGCCACGTTCACCTTGAGGACCTGCTGGCCCCGCCGGTCCGGTCGGGCCTATTGGACCGGGATCACCTTTCGGGCCGGGCATGCCTGTTTTGGACATGGATGAAAGTGAAGTAACTTCAGAGCGAAGGTCAGCGAGTTCGCTCTTCAAGCGGGCTATCTCGTGGACATGACCGTCGATAGTGTCGCGGTAGGTCAAGACCACATAGCCGCTGAATGCGATCGCGAAAATGGCTGACGCGAGCCCCACAAAGCTCACGATCCGGGTAGACAACCTCTGCACCTCGCTCCCCCTTCAAAAGCAGCCCCACACTAGAAAAGCAAAAGTGGCATAAGGCGGCAATAGAAACGGACACCCACCGACCGCTTTGACAGTGACGTTGCCCCCGAGCTGAGCGCCAGTGCCTAGCGTTTTGTTTCGCTACCGAACGCGTGGCTCTGTGCCTTCCGCCAGCCGGGACAGATAGGCGTCGTAGGCAAACACGCGCCGCCGCTGCTTGCCGGTCACCTCGCGAACGATGCCGATCGAGGCCAGATGGCCAAGTGCTGCGCTGATCGTCGGTTCCGAGAGGGCAAGTTCCTTGGCCGCCTTCTGGATGGTGACGATCGCGCGGCGTTGCAGCAGCGCGTGGACCATCGCCGCCGAGGCGGAGGCCCGGCCCAGCTCCTGGATGCGCCGGTTGTCGGCTTCGAACAGGAGCAACAGGTCATGCGCTGTGGCCGCCGCCTGCTCGGCCGTTGACGTAATGCCCTCGAGGAAGAAGTCCAGCCATTCTTCCCACGCCCCGTTGGTGCGGACACCCTGGAGCAGGTCGTAGTAGTGTGTCCTGTACGTCTTGAAGTAGAGGCTCAGGTAGAGCGTCGGCTCCCGGAGAATCTGGTTGGCGCAGAGATAGAGCGTGATCAGGAGACGCCCCAGGCGGCCATTGCCGTCGAGGAATGGGTGGATCGTCTCGAACTGGACATGCATGAGCGCCGCCTTGACGACATGTGGCAGGCGGTCTTCCGCATGCAGGAACGTTTCCAGGGCACCAAGGCAGTTCGTCAGGTGTTCCGGCGCGGGTGGCACGAAAGCCGCGTTGCCAGGCCGCGTTCCCCCGATCCAGTTCTGCGAGCGCCGGAACTCGCCGGGCTGGGAGGACGCGCCACGACCTTCGCGAAGCAGCACGCCATGGATTTCCCGGATCAGCCGGAGGGACAAGGGGAACCCTTCCCGCATCCGCGCGAGGCCATGCTCAAGGGCTGCAATGTAGTTCGATACTTCCTGCACATCATCGAGCGGCACGAGGGGTAGCTCGTCCGCCTCGAAAAGCAGGAGATCGGATAGAGAGGATTGCGTTCCCTCGATTTGGGATGAAAGTAGGGCTTCCTTGCGAACGTACATGAAAATGAACAAGGGCGGCGCAGGGAGGATGGATGTCACCCCATCGAGGCGCCCGAGCGCCAGGTTGGCGCGGTCGATCGCCTGCGAGAACCTGCCGAGATCGATGGGCGGCTCGGGAGGCAGCGGCGGCGGCAGGAAGGTGCGGACGCGTTCGCCTGCGACGGTCGATTCCATCCAGCGGCCGAGGCGGGGATTGGCGGGCGCCACGTAAGCTATCCTTTCGTTACGATTCTTCTAACAAAAGGATAAGGCTGTTTCCTTTTCTTGGGAAGCGGTTTGTTTGCATTATGTTCCCGCTCCTAGCGAACGGCTGCTCGTTAGCGACGCTTTGTAACTGTCCGGCGTCCGCAATACTCGCCGGACGGTGGCGGCCCTCCCCGATGCGCCCAGCGGAATCCGCCGGGCGCGTAGTCCCGGACTAACCCGGGTGGGCCACCAACAGCCAATTGGCCGCCTCCGACGCCTTCGATGCAGCGGTGAACACCGCCTTCTTGTCATCCTTGAGGACCTTCAGCCAGCTGGCGATGTAGTGGGCGTGGTCGGCACGCGGCTCCTGCGTGATCGACAGGTCGCTGCACAGGAACGCCGCGCCCAGCTCGGCCACGAGTTCTTCCATCGCGTAGCTAGACGAGCCGAAACGCCCATTCAGGTCGCGGTTTAGGCGCTGCTTTGCGCCGGACCAGTGGACCAGCTCATGGAACAGGGTCGAGTAGAACCCTTCCGCAGGCGTGGTGGTGTCGGTGCCGGTGAACCTGCGACGCTCCGGCATCTGGATAAGGTCAGACGACGGTATGTAGCATGCACGGTCTCCGGTCTCGTGGACGGTGGCACCGGTCGCCCTGACGAACGCCTCGGCGTTCTGCACCGGATCGAACACAGGACCCTCCGGCAACGCCTCGGCCTCGGCGGTAAACCCACCGACCTGCGCGGCGTTGAACACGAAGCTCGCACGGGCCATCAGGCGTTCGACGGTGTCGTCGTCGCCGTCCCCGGCCTCCGGGTTGGCGTAGGCGAGCTTCTTGTAGAACACGATCAGCGAGGAACGTTCGCCCTTGCGGACCTGGCAGCCCAGCGCCGCCCACTGGCGATAGGTGCCCCAGAGGTTGGAGGGATGGCCGCAGGTTAGCGAGGCCAGCCACAGCGAGAGGATGTTGACGCCATTGTAGGGGTTGCGGGTGGTGGCATTGACGGGTCGCTTCAGCGTCCCGCCGCCGATCCACGGCAGCTTGAACGTGCCGGGCACATCGAGCGCGGCCACAATGCGGTTGGTGATTTCCTGGTGGACATCGAATGTCCGTCCGGTGCGGGTCATGGGTCTCTCCTTTCGTTCGCGGAACCGCGACGATCGCGGCCCGACGGCGTCCGGAGAGGCGGGGAAAGCGGGGCCTTGCACCCCGAGCGCAGCGAGCGGGCGGGCAAGGCGGAAAGACGGCGAAGCCGTTGCAAGGCCCCGCGCCTCCCTGCCAGGACAGCCCGGAAGGTCCGCAGATCGCGGCGTTCACAGCAACAAGGAGGGGCATCCCCGCAACAGGCGAGCGAAGTTCATCGAAAGCCGTCGATGCGCTGGCGCGAACACGTGAGGACAAGGCCCGTTGGATACAGCAACAGCAGGCAACGCTCGAGTAAACCAAGCGGAAAATCCAGACGGAGCTTCGCACGTGGGCTTCCGGAGACGAGAACCCTGCGATCAGTCAAGGCCGACACCCTCTTAGGGACTTGGCGTTCCTGGTAGCCGGTGAAGGCCTCCGTCTATGAGCGGTATCTCGCCGGCAATACGACTTCGCGCAGCACCGACCGGCTTCCCTTGTGTCGCTCGAGGCAGATTCCTCCTCGGTCCATATCGCCATGCTGATGCGGTAGCTCGGTCGGCCGTGAGCTTATCTGTAAACCGCACCTTGGTTGACTAACTGGTTAGGAGGAAGGTTTAGGACGGGCGTAGGCTGCGTTCCGTGAGATTGCGGCTACAGGCCCCGTCGACCGCTGCCGGTAAGTCCTTGTAAGCCTTTACTTCGCGGGCGAGAACTCTCTACTCATGCGCAACTGGCGGCAATTTGCCCCGATACAGGTCGTCGGGTCGTCGGCGTAAATTGGGACCAGTTCGACATGAAGATCAGGGACGACCTGCTGTAGAAAAGCGCGGTAGCGCTCTTCCGCAACAGGTACATATCGGGAATTCGCGCCGATCGTGCATTTCCAATTTCCAGTGGAAAGCACGCCGGTGATGCCCAGACGGCCGTTGCGCAAGCGAACATAAGCTCCGCCTCCGCTGTCTGATCGGCATGAATCACGTAAAAGGCCGCCGGAGCCTATCTCCATCATGTCTTCAATCGACTGCACCGTAGATGACACATACCGCTTTGTTCCTGCCGGCTGATTGTTGATATCATCAGGGCCGAAGCCCGCGAGATTCACAACAGAACCTCGCTTAGGGGTCGGGATAAGAACCGCTATCAGATTTCGAGGTATGGGAACGACGAGGTCAAGTTCCAGCACCGCCACATCGTCGACCCCACCTTTTGAGGGATCACAAGGAAGGTCAGGTCGGAAGCGGCTGGGTGAACCTTTCGTGCGAACCAGGACGGAAGTTCGCTTCAAGGTCTCTGTAGTGGTTTGATCAAGCAGACCGATTTGGCCATTTAGTTCACCAGAGCTCACATCGCGCGCGAAATCATATGTCCTGCCAAGTGGATAAACAGCAGTTCCGAAGGCAACATATGGCGGATTGAAGCAAACGCAGTGTGCCGCTGTAAGCACATGCCGGCTTCCGACAACGGTGCCCGCGCAGTGATTGGCGATTGGGCCTTCCGTCCTTCCTTCCGACGCGCGAATGACCGACACAACCGGCAGGAAGCATTCGTCCTTCGTGTCGTTGGAATAGGTGCTGCAGGGACCGAAGCTGAAGCTCCCGTCAGGTGCCGCGCGATACAAATTGTGAGCAACGCCAGCGGGTCTGAGAACGCCCCCGAAACCAAGTCCGCATTTCAGAAGATTGCCCAGTCTCGGCTGCGCCGGTTCGTCGGGAGGGTCTCCGTTGCTCATCTCCATCGGATCGAGTCGGCGCAGCAACTCGTCCATTTTGCGAACAGTTTCCGGATCGGATTCAACCGATGGCAACTGAAGACCAGGGGAGAGGCGCGCTAGTTTAGCGGCCCAGCCAAAGCCTTGGTCGACGTATGGCGAAGCGGGCCCACCGTTGATTGACCGCGAAAATGAGTCTCGTAACGGACTTTTGTACGGGGCGGAGCCATCCATGGCTTCGTAGAAAAGGTAGGGTGTCTTGACGAGCGGATCAACTTGCCGCGCAGGCTGCCACCGAGCCACACGCACCTCTTCGTCTGTAGATCGCTGCGGACTATATGATTTGAACGCCAATGATTGATCATGAGGCGCATGCGGCCAAGACCACTGAGGAATGGGCTGCGAATGCGTCGGTGTTTGGCCTGATAAATCTAAGACTTGTAGTTCTTCAAAACGGGCGGGTGGAGTTTTCAGGAGCAACTGCGGTTCAGTAGGTTCGAATAAATGAGCATCAGCGGCTGGGTTAGGGTCGCGTGAGAATGGCACGCAGTCGGGCGCCCGGACGAGGGCGCTCGGCAATTTCTCACGGAAACCTTGGGCGGTGCCATCGGTAATTGACGTTGTAAGCGCCACAATGGCAAGCAGCATGGGCCCAAGTGGCGATGTCATTGATCACCAAAGACAGCGGAAGGCGGCGTCGGAAGACCAAGGAGCGCGCGCATGCCTAGCGCTTCCCGCTCCAATGCCGCCAGATCACCGGATTTCAATGCCGGTGAATTCTCCAGAGAAGCCACGGCCTGTTGGAAACCTGGCTGGTTGAAAGCTGCCTCGGTGTAGTTCACTACTTCATCGGCTTGGATATCGCCATCGTTCTTGACGCACTCCACGTCCATCGGCGTATCGCATTCCTCCGGCTTGGCGCGGTAGTAGAGTGACCATTTCGGAGCGCCGACCAAGACGGCTGCGTACATAAGCATCGCCTTATCCTTCGGGACGTCCGAATCCAACAACGCCCAATAGAATAGCTGTTGCGTAGCCAGATAGCTCAAAACGGCATTTTCCTTCCGGACGTAGTGATCATGAAGGACGGCAGCGCGAATAAATGCCTTGTCATGCGGGCGCCCAATGAAACCCTGTGCCCATCCGGGAATCGAAGCTCCATCCGTGATCAACCCTGCGCTGGCTTCAAAGCCTCGATCTGGGCGAACATAGGCAAAGTTTTCCGAGAGCCGCCTGCAGACGGACTGGGGCGCATATCTCGAAGGGCACTGAACTGGTTCCGTATCGAACACTGGATCTGACGGAATAAAACGCCCCTGAGCTACAGCCGCGCCCATGCAAAATAGTAAGATTACTACAGCATACAGAGATCTTGTCATTCTTCCCTCGTGCCCTCGTTTTTAGCAGGCGGTTTCGTTAACCAGCACAATCCCGTCGAGATTAAATAGCCGCACGCACTCAAGCAAGGAGCTTTATTGATTTCTTTGGTGTCTATCGGCAAACATCTTTCGTCCTCTCTTTTGTGTCGGAGTGCTTCGACAATTTTATGCATTAACAAATACTTGGATGAAGAGCGGATAGGTAGCTGGGTAGCGTTTGTCGCCCTTCCTTGTGCGCATCACGATATGGTTATCGAGTGTTTCTCCCTCGACGACGGCCCCAAGTGAGTTCGCTCCTCGCGTTTGCAAAAGGTTGCCTTCTCTGTGGCTTCAGCCTGCGCCAGGGCGAGCAAGTAAGCCAGGAATGGCTGCCCAGCGTCCCTGGTCAGCTTGGCCAGCTCCGCAGTCAGGGCGGCAACATACTCAAGCGTCTGTCCTCTCGTTGTCATCAAGTCTCTCCGGTTCTTGGTCTTATGATCGGTATGACCGCGTCCGCGTCGGCGAACGCGCGCGCAATGCGCATGCGCAGAACCTGATCGAGCCGGCGCGACGGATCGGACAAAGCTCCACGTCCTCCCGTCCACTCGATCGCTACATCCATTGTCGCCGCGGCAATCAGGTCCGCGGCCAACAGCATGCCGAGCCGGCGCGCGGTCGTCTGGCTGGCGGCAAGCTGCCGAACGAGCTGGGCGATCTCGTCATCGTGCGGATCGGCCATTGCGGACCGTCCTTTTTGCGGACGCCTCAAGCACGCCGGGCTCATGCCAACGCCCTTCCGGGCGTATCGTTCGGTATGGCCCATCTTCGAGCGTGACCCCGTCATTCGCCGGCACAAGCTCGTGGTGCATCTCCAGGAACATGTAGTCCGAGAATGGGAACGGTGCGCGGTCTGGCACGACTGAGAAGCCAAAGCTTTTCCAGAAGCGGACCAGGTCCTCGCGCGCATGCCCGTAGAGCCGCCGGAAGCCTTTCGTCCGGCACAGCTCGACCGAGGCCCGCACCAGATCCCGCGCGACCCGCGAGGTCCTGAACCGGCGCAGTACGGCAAGCCGCTCCAGCTTGGCATAGTCGCCGAAGAAGCGGACCCGCATACAGCCTGCGGGTTCTCCTGCGACATAGGCCAAAAGGTGTGTCGCAGCGAAGTCGTTTCCGTCGAACTCCTCCTCGTAGGGACAGGACTGTTCGCCGATGAACACCGCCGCGCGGATGGCGGCGACCTTCTGGAAATCGGATGCTTCCCGCACGACGGTGATCCCCGACGGCATGAGGGCGCCGTCATAGGTGTCGTAACGCGGCCGGAACGCGGCCGCCACCGAGGGCGAGCGCGGCATGATCAGGAAGCCGGCCGGCATAGCGGGGTTGGGAAGAAAGCCGAAGCGCTCCATCGAGCGTGCGCCGGCCGCGGTATAGGCCCGTGCCGCGATATCCACCGCCGCATACCGGGGCGATCTGAGGTGCTCGAATACGCTTTCGAGGCCGGCCGCCAGCAGGCCGGGTGTGTAGCTCGCCCATACATAGATCAGTGCTGGGCGTTCCCATTGGGACACCAGCATGTCGGCGGGAGGGGCGAGGAAGTTCAGCCGGCCCTCCACCAGTGCGCGCCTTCCATCCTCGTTGAGCATCAGGAGCGCCTGGAAGCCCTCGGCGACCTCGGAGCCCTGGCGCGAGAACACCCACAGGGAATCCGGATTGGCGGCGGCGATCCGTCGGACCGCCTCCTTTGAGGCCAGGCGGCCGATCGCCGCCTCGGCGCGGCCAAGCAGGCGTTCCAGTGTCTCGTCATCTGCCTGGTTGCGTACGTTTACGCGCGCCCGCGACAGGACTACACTTTCCCGTGGGGAATGCTCGACTTGGGGCGGAATGGGGTGAGGCGAATACTTTTCGACAGACAAAGCAGGTTTCCCTCCGTTCGGCTGAAACCGTAGGAGGACTGCTGTGCATTTGCTTGACCTGTGTTTGAGCAGGTGGTGATCAGAAATGGCACACCTGCTCGAAAAACTCGATTGGACCGACGTCCGCTACTTCGTGGTCGTGGCCGACGCCGGCAGCTTCATGAAGGCCGCGACCAGGGCCGGGATTGCGATCAACACCTTGCGGCGCTCGATCGACCGGCTCGAAGACCAGCTGGGCTACGCCCTGTTCGTCAGGACCGGCGAAGGGGCGAAGCTTACGCATGAGGGCCGCCGGCTGGTGGTGGCCGCGCGCGACATGGAGAAGTCCTTCGCGGACGTCGTGCGCGTGGCCTCGGCCGCCGCCAACTCGCTTGCCGGGCCGGTGCGCATCGCCGTCACGGAAGGCATCGGCACCTACTGGATCGTGCCGCAGCTGGTGCGTTACCTCGACAGCCTTGCGGGCACCCCGATGCACACCCGCGTCGAGCTCCAATGCGCGATGCGCAGCGTCGACATCATGCGGCTGGAGGCGGATATCTCGATCCAGTTGGAGGAGCCGACCAACCCCGACCTCATTGCCCGCCGCGCCGGCTGGCTGCACCTGACGACCTTCGCCAGTTCGGATTACCTCGATCGTGCCGGCCGGCCGAAGACCTTGCCCGAACTCGCCTCGCACCGGATCGTCGAACAGGAGACCGAGCAGCTCGGACAGTATCCGCTCGACCAGATATTCGGACCGGGTTCGCAGGAACGCATGGCGCTCCTGAAGACCAACTTCTCGTCGGCGCACTACTGGGCGGTTGCCCGGGGCGGCGGCATCGGCGCGCTGCCCAACTATGCCCGCCTTGTCGGGGCGAGGCTCGAACATGTCGATGTGGGGTTCGCACTCAAAGCGCCCATCTGGATCGCGATCCATCCGGAGCTGCAGAAATCGGCCCGGCACCGGCGGCTGCTGGATTGGCTCGGCGACTGCTTCGATGCGGGCAAATACCCCTGGTTCGGCGAGCAGACCGTCAAGCCGGCAGCGCTCGAAGAGATGATCAGCACATCCGGGATCGCCGGCTGGTTCAGCGACTTCCTTCCGATGCCACCGTCAACCGAAGACGCGGAACGCCGACGAGCTTGACGGCCAGGCGGAGATTTTGTCGCCGGCGTTCAGAGAGCCCACGCAAGACGGCTTCCGCAAACGCGCCTGGGCGTTCCGCGACGAGCTTCCGGACCAGGGAATAAGCCTGATCCTGACACGGCAGGGTCTCGATCCAGCGGATGGTCCGGGTAACCTCGCTCAGGAACTCACGGCTGTTCACAAGGCATGCTCATTCAGAATGCAAGCGGCCGGCGCGCCCCTTGTGCCAAGGCTGCGCCGGCCGGATATGTCGGGCTCATCTATGCGTTGAGAATAGCAGCAATCGGTCCGCCGCGACAGCGGAATGTCGTGACGGGCGGTATAAGCCGGCTCTAACCGGTGTGGTTGCTGTGAATTTTGCGTCCAAACATCCACCCCGGGTTGCCGCCGCGTCAAGTTTCGATACTCTGCTAGAAAGAGGAGAGGCCGACCCAATGAGGTGGATTCTCATATTCGCGACGATGTTCGCTTCAGCCCCTGCGTTGTCGTTCGAGCAGAACGACATACTCGAGGAATACAAGCCCCCAGTCCACACGGAGCCGGCTGGAAGCTCCGTGACTCAGACGACATCGGAAAACCTTGAGATTGATTGGTCAGTCGTCGAGAACTTTAGGTGTGACGGGACAGTCGATGACGTCATCCACTCCCAGACGATACCACTTTCTGGAGGTCATGCCGAAAACGCAAGCCTGATCGCAGAGAAGCGTCGCATCTATAATTGGGTAGACATTCGCGAAGGACTGATCGTTTTTTCTCTTAGAGCCGAAAACGACTATGCAACCAAAGGCACGACGATGTGCGTATGCGCTGAGTTGCAGGACGGTACGTTCAACAATTTTCCGGTTGCGGCGATGGGCGGACGCTATGGACTCAACGGGAGGACCAAGCGGAGTGATCGAAAAACTCTGCAAGTCGACCCCCGCATCGCTGGCATGATCACACAGGTCAAATTCGTGGGAGGATACTGCCCAAGTGACAGAATCCTAAAGAAGGTCAACAAAACGATAGCTCAAGTTGCATGGAAGATGACCCGTGCATACGCCACTTCAAAGGGTATCCCACTACCGGAAAATCCGTGACCGATCCTAAGCTCATGCCACATCCTCCAGCCGCATCATCTGATCCCTCGGCAACTGCCGCCGCTTCGTCCCGCGCCGCTGCGGTCTAAAGCGTTTTCACCCGCCGTATGGTGCTAGTGCTTACCCTGTAATACTTGGCGATTGATGCCGGCAGCTGCCCCGCAGCACGGCGACGCAAAACGTCACCTCTCTGGGCCATATTGAGCTTCGGCTTGCGTCCGAACTTTACCCCGTTGGCACGCGCCCTAGCCCGCCCAGCCGCGGTGTTCTCCAGTATCCGACGGCGGTGCCATTTGGCGGCCCAGCCGACCACGAAGACGATCAGGTCCGACATCTCGGACGTGGTGTCGATGAACGGCTCGTCCAGGACGGTGACGCCGGCGCCGGAAGCGCCGACCCGCTTGATGATGGTCAGCATGTCGTGCGGATCGCGGGCGAGCCGGTCCGCGTTGACCGCGACCAGGATGTCGCCTGGCCGCAAGGCGCGCAGCATGCGCTGGAGCTGCGGACGGTCCGCGTTCCTGGCGCTGCGCTTTTCATGGAAGATCCTCCCGCAGCCTGCCGCTTTCAGGCGGTCGATCTGGTTGGCGAGATCCTGCCCCTCGGTGGAGACGCGCGCATAGCCGTATTTCATTGCTGTCACTTCCTGCTGTCAAAATTCACGATATTTGCAATGCACGAATTGTTACTGGAAGTGCCGTCTGCGCCAATGTCTTGATCGAGTCATTTGCTTAAATTTCAAGCACAAAGAACAACGGGAGCTTAGCAACCGCAGCCCAATTGTGAACGTCCAGAACTCGTGATTTCCGCCTAATCCTCCACCTCGAAGGGACATCGCTGAAGCGCCCAGAGCGGCGCACGGAGGGTGGATTGGGAAAGCTCATTTTCGGGAGCCTGCTGTTCTGCGCGGGTATCCTTCTCTGCTTCACGGGTATCGGTTTGCTCATCGGCATTCCGATGGTGTTCATCGGTTTCGGGATGATCGGCACCGGGATGGTCCAATTGGGCTGGCTGGCCGCCAAGGGCGGCGTTGCCGCCGGAAGAGCCGTCAGCAAGATGCGCGAGGGCAAGTAGTCCATGCGCAGACCACTATCAGTTCTGACAGCCGCGTTTGCGGCACTGACCGCCTGTGGCGGTGCGGCGGCCCCCAGCGATGCCGAACTCGTGGCCCTCGTGAAGTCGATCGCCCCCAGGACGGAGGCCTGCGTCGAGCGTCGCAATGGCAAGCTGATCTCCTGCCCGGCGAACAACGGCGTGGGGCAGTTCACGGTCTATGTCGATCTGGACGACAAGGCCGCCATCAACATCGATCTCGCACTCAGCATGCGGGCAAGTCTTAACAGCATGACGATGTTCTGGGCTGGCGTGCGCGACGGCGTCGCGAAGCTCGGGCTTGAAGACGACGACTATTTCGGGTGCACGACCGGCAACACCGGATCGGCGTCGTTCGACCTCGCCGACTACGAGGTCGACTGCCGCAGCTACAACACCATGTCCACGCTCAACTACGACCTCCGGTTCAAGCGCAAATAGGGGGGGCAACATGGTCCGGTCTTTCTCGGCCATCCGCGCGGCCTGCGCGGCGCTGGCCATCACCCTCCTGTCGGCCGCCGCCGCCGCGCAATCCATCTCCACGACCTGGAAGGTCGGCGACGGCGGCACCACCGCCCGGACCGACATCTTCGGCGGACAGGCGGGCCAGCGGCGCGCGGGCGGCCTGCGCCTGTTCTGCAAGGAGGGGCGCCACCTCCAGTTCGCGGTCGAGATGGAGGGCAGCCCGGGCGCCCGCCTTGTGGTCACCGACGGTGTCGCGAACGAGAGCCCCTTGTTCGAGGCCCGGCTCAGCGCGGGAGCCGAGTTGCCGAACCTACCCGCCGCCGTGGCGTTCTCCAGACTGTTGCGGACGACGATCGAGCAGTACGACCAGTCGGGCTACGGCGACGAAGACATGTATCTCGGCATCGAGATCGGCGGACAGGGTGTGCACTACTTTTCACTCTTGGGGTTTCGGGAGGCGCGCGAGCGGCTGCTCAAGGGCTGCGGCAGCGCGGCCGCCCCGGCCGTAGCCCAAGGCGGCGGCAGTTATGCCGGTTCCAACCGGATCTTCAACAATTGCCGCCAGCGCAACTCGGCCGAGCAATGCCGGTGCGCCGTCACCTCGATCAAGCGGTTCGCCCTGTCGAAGCGGCAGCAGGCCGGGCCGAACGTGGTGCCGTTCATGTTTGAAGGCGCGGCGGCGATGATCGACAACATCGAAAAAGGCCGTTCGCAGGACGCCTCGATCTCGGCGGTGACGCTGATCGCCATGCGCCACATGGTGCATGCCCGGATGGCAAGCTCCTTTGCGCCCGTACAGATGGTCGCGCAGTCGCTGATGCGCGCCGAACAGGAGTGCCGCCTGCGCTAAGGCTCAACCACTCTTCCGGGTGGGTAGGGAGCGCGAGGGACAGGGTTTGGGTGTCCCTCGCAAAAAATCCGGGGCCGCGAGGCCCCGGACGTCTTTCTGATGGAGGTCAGGCGGCTTCCGCCAGCACCTCGTCGGTTTGGACAGGCAGTTTTGGCCGCAACACCCCCGGCAACCATCCGGTGCCGTCCAGTGCCTGCGCGGCCACCGTCACCGCCTCGGCTTTGGCACCACGCGCGACCGTGTTCGCGGCCTCCTCGCCGCACCCGGCCTCGCGTAGCGCCGCCGCGATCTCGGCCTTGGACAGCCGCGACAGGAACGCCGCGTCCGGCGACCACCACCCGCTGATATCAAATCCCAGCGCCCCGGCCACCGCGTCGGCCTGCGCCAGCCGTCCGCCATCGGTCTCCTGCCGCGACTTCACCGCGTTGAGGTTGGCGGCGGCCACCGCAGCCAGCAGCTCCAGCAGCACCGCCTGCGGCTGCGCCAGCAGCCAGTCCCACAGGTCATCGGCCTTGGCGGGCAAACGGTCCTGCCAAGCCGCCAACGTTGCCTCCCATGCCGCCAGCGCCCGGCACCCGTCCGGCTCGCGGATCGCCGGGGCAAGCGGGCGCTGCTTTCCCGAAAGCTCCACGGCGGAACCGACGCCGTAGGCCCGCGCCCCGAAGAACAGCCGCACCGCCAGCGGATACAGCAGCGCCGCCAAGGCCACCGCCGGGTTGCGGGTCAGTTCCACGCGCAGCGCCGCCGTTCTCACCGCCGTCAGTTCCTCGACCAGCGTCTCGGCCATCGCGCGGCCCTGCGGCGCGTCGGCGGGTTCGTCCCCGGCTTCCGGCGTCTCCGCCGCCTGCAACGCGGCGAGCGCCCTGCGGTCCTCGGCCTTCACCAACCCCTCGACCACCTGCAACTGTCCGGCGTAGCCGATGCCGACAAGGCATCCGGCCAGCGCCTGCTCCTCCGGCACGAACGCCGCCGCGCCCTTGCGGATGCGTTCCACGCGCTGTTCCACCTCGGCCTGCTTAGCCTCGACCGCCGCGATGCCGTCATCGCCTTCCGCGAACCCTTCCAGTTCTTCCTCAAGCTGGTCGAACGTCTCGGCCAGCTGCTCCAGTTCGGCCTGCTCGGCGTCGCTGAACGCCCGGCGTGCGGGATGGATGCGCCCATAGCCGGAACCGTGGGACAGGCCGCTTTCCAGTGTCATGTCGACCCATTTCCAGTGGTGTTCGCGAAGCTCGTCGGCCACGACTGCCAACTTCTCGGTCGCGAGACGGACCAGAAGCTCCCGGTCGGCAAGGTAGGCTTCGTCCTCGTCGCCGAACAGGTCGCGCACCACGGCCCCGCCCGCCGCCTCGTAGGCCTCCAGCCCGACGAACCGCACGAGACGGTCGGTCGCCCGCACATGCTCGCTGGTCAGCGCCGCGCGTAGGTTGGCCGGGTTGCGGCTCCAGCCGTTCCGCCCGAACCACACCGCTTCCTGCGCCGCATGGTCGTCGCTGATCGCCAGCGCGCGTGCCTGCTCAAGGGTCATCTCCCCGGACCGAAGTTCGTTGAGGACGCGCGGCGACAGCGCCGCCAGCTTCAGCCGCTGCCGGACCGTCACCACCGACTGCCCAAACCGCGCCGCGACATCCTCGACGCCCATCCCGCCATCAACCAGCCTGCCGAAGGCCTCGACCTCGTCGACCGGGTGCATCGCCTCGCGCTGGACGTTCTCGGCCAGCGACAGTTCCTCGCCTGCATCCTGCACCACCACCCGCACCGGAAAGTCCTTGTCGACCGCTACGCCCAGCACCGACCCGCCGTCCTTCATCAAGCGCCTGAGCGCCCCCAGCCGCCGCCCGCCCGCGACGACCTCGAACGCCTTGCCCTTGCCCGCCCGGCGTACCACGAGGTTCTGGATAAGGCCGTGTGCCGATATGCTCGCCGCAAGCTCCCCCAGCCCGACCTCGCTGCCCACGCGCCGCACGTTCATCTTCGACGGCACCAGCCGCCCGAGCGGCACCGTCGCCGCCATCACACTGTCAGTCATTGCATTCACTCCTGTTGTTGAACAGGACGACCCGTCAATATCGGGTCAGGGCCGCCCTGACCCCTGCCACGCGGCGAGCAGCGGGGAGAGAGGGGGCAAGGCCGGTGGCCGGAGGGGGATCACCCGGCCTGCAAGGAGCGCAGCGCATGAAGGCCGGGGACACCGGCCAGGGGGATTGCGGGGAGAGAGGGCCGCTCGCCTCTCTCCCAATCCGATGACCTCTTCAGGTGGTGCATTATCAAGTTCGGGAGGTACGATTGTGATGATGCCGCATTCTAAAGTGAGGTCCGGCAAACGACAAAGTTATTGTCGTCAACCCGACGAGTTTGCCCTATTCCTCAATGACCTCGTCACGTTCGACCAGATATTGCGAGAGTTCCTCAGGGTTCTCTCGCATGTGCCGCATATAGCGTTCGCGATGATCTTCGATCAAATCCTCGATCTCGATCATCGAATACCCCGCGCCGGCTGCATGTTCATAACCTCGGTTCAGTTCGCCGCGCAGACGACGGATCTTATTGTCGATCCAGCGGAGATCCGGGCAGGCATGGTGGGGCTTGCTCACGACAGCCTCCATTCGGAGGTGTCCGAACCTTGTTGCTGAGGCCCGGCTTCAGATTCCCGCCGCCTACGAGCGAACTCAATCTTTGCCATCACAAGATAGACCTCGAAGGGTAGATCTTCCCAGGTTTCAGGGCTATGAACTTCGTATTCTTCACTCATTTCATTTCCTCCTATTACACGGAGGCATATAGCTGAATTGATAGATTTGTTGAATATTCTGACAATCTATACTTTATATTGCATATAATTACTTATTTTGGGATATGTCATCCGTCACATATTAGTGCAAAAGTGGGGAAATGCTCACCTTGCAAATTTCTCGGAAAAACAACAAATATGAGAAATCCTGTTTTTCTGAGGGAATCGGATGAGGTACCGCGGTGACTGACTGGAGACCGTTCGATCGCGCCCAGAGGGCTATGGGCAAGAAAAAGAGCGAGATGCTTGACGCTCTATCTAAAAAAGCCGCCGAGCTTTATGCGGCCGGCCTCTATGGAAATAGGGATGAAAAGGGAACGAGCCGATCGTCTGTTGCTAAACTATTTGAAGATCGAGAGCTCGAAGATATGCCCTTCGGTTATGACGTCGCATTGATAACATGCTTATGGGAAGATTTGTTCTCTGAACATGGATTCAGCCCAGACCTAACGTCAATTGATATGATGATAGATGCATTCGAAAATCCAGAAGATAAATTGCATAAAATATCAGTTAAGTTTATGGATATGATGCGTTTCTTGTATCCAGATAAGTACTCATACATAGGCGTTTGGCAGTCGATTAAGATCGCCAACACCTCCGAATTTTTGGACGAATCATTGAACTACGCGAGTAAGGAAATACGCTCTTCTATTACGCTAATTCATTATATGAAAAGTATAACTTCTCGAAACCAGCCGGCAGTGGTTTTTACTGGTCGAAAGGCGGATTGGCATGGAAGGCCAACGTTATACAGAACAGTAGATGGCGATCGTTATCTGGACCTAAATGGAGAGAGGTCAGACGAACCGGTTCGACAAATATTCCACTACGTCGGCGATGAAAATTTTGTTCAAGGAATAAATCTCGGAATTGCGCACGTCGAAGATAGACCTGGAAATAGTCCAATAGCAGCCACCCGCGTTCTTATGAAGAGATGCGTCCGTCTTCAAGTATATTACTTGCTTAACTTTTGTTCTATTCGTCGTAGCACCGGAAGCGATCTGTCGGGTCGGACCAATACCGGTCGCAGAGGATTTTTCAACCAGTACATTTTCAATGTAAACAAGGAGGGAAAATTGATTGGACATGCAAACGAAGAAAACCCGCCCCAGCCGGACAGGTTACGCGGCCTTTCTCACAATTACGAGGAGATGATGGGTCTTCTCATTACATCAAGCATTGGTATGTCCGGAGGACTTGGAATGATCCTCACGCGTTGAGGGTGCCGCTTGTTGGCGGCACCCTGCAATATCGTTGAGCGGTTACGAACGGATATCGATCTCTTTAAACATCCTAGCCGCCGTCGCCCCCAGTATATTTGGCGCATTGAGATCGCAACCCCACTGAGCTAGAAGGGATACGGCTAGAACTGAATTTCCCGTAGCGGCATAGATTGCTGCATTCGAGCCAGTGTAATCCACTGCGTGTATAGAAACGCCGTTATCATAGAGAAATTGCATGAGCTTGCGGTCTCCCTGATATGCGGCCAGCATCATTGGTGTCACCCCATCAGGTGGAATGCGTCGTATGTCGATGCCACGACGAATAGCTCGTCGCACCAGCTTCATACAGATGGTGTCGCGATCGTACAGTTCACTTTGATAGTTTGTGATAATGTTGTCGTGTTCAGTAGCAGTTAGGGATCGGGGCATGGTGCACACTCTAGCCCTCACATCTCGCCGGAGGGCGGATGCGGGGCAAGTAGCCCGTGAAATGTCGATGGTTATCGCTTCAAGTGTGGGGCGCAGGCGAACTCGGTGCAAGGCATCTAAGTCATTGGAATGTCGTTTTAGGGCGGACCATAGTGGAGGATATTGACTTCTCGCCGGATGAATATCGGCTGCTGCTCAGAACGCTGAAAACAGCGGGATATGGCTTTGCCGCTTTCGGCAGCCGTTTGAACGATGCGCAGGCAATCCTCCGCCACGATGTGGACTATTCGATGAAGTATGCGGCCTATATAGGCGCGATAGAGGCTGAAGAAGGGTGTCACGCGACTTACTTTGTACTCTTGGCGACGGAGTTCTATAATCTCCATAGCCGTGAGGGACGCCGATATCTGCGTGAACTACAATCCCTAGGCCACAGGGTTGGCTTGCACTTCGACAGGTCTGCATACGACGGTGGTCTGAATGAGCACCAGGTCGCAGCTCAACGTGAATGTGAGGTTCTTGAGAATTTACTGGGGGAAGAGGTGACAGTCACCGCGTTTCATCGACCAGCACAAACTCCAGAGGTTCTGGGGATGGCAGGCTTGTTTGCGGGGAGGGTCCACGCCTACTCGCCTGAGTATTTCACGGACATTGCGTATGTCAGCGAAGGCGCGGGTTTCTGGTCACATGGAAGCCCGTTTGAGCAAGATGCGTTTCAAAGAGGCGCTGCCATTCATATCCTGACGCATCCTTACCTCTGGGTGCATCAGATGCACGGCACGGCGCGCGATAGGATCGAACGTTTTAGGAGGGAGCGCGAGAGCTTTTTAGTATCGGAGCTTCATCGAAATCTCCGCTACTATTCAGATGGCGGATCATAAACGCCAAAGGTCGACCCCTTTAGGGGTTTCACCGCGTGGAAGGATCCTCCTTATGTCGACAACAACGCCGCTGCCGTCGCGGAGCTTTTTGGTAACGCCCTGCCAGCCCGCCTCAAGATAACTGTCATGTGGCACAACCAGAATGACCGCATCGGCGGGTGTCAGATCGGCTGGCTCAATCAAGCCAATCCCATGGATCCTTCGGGCGTCAGAATCTCGTGCAAGGGGATCGGAGACCTGCACGACGCATCCGCTCTCGAGAAGTAATCTGGCGATTTCGAATGACCGACTTCCGCGCACATCGGGAACGTTTTCCTTATATGACGCCCCAAGAATAGTGATGGTCGCAGGGGGATTGACGCGCCGACGCGTCAAACGCGTGAGACAAGCGATTGCCACACGCTCGGCGACGCCATCGTTGATGCTGCGTATAACCCCTAACAGGACTGGAGTGAATCCTTCTCTTTGGGCAGCATCGCGTAGGAAATGCGTGTGTACATTCACGCAGTGACCACCTACCAAGCCGGGCCAATAGGACGCAAAGTTCCACTTGCTTTTCGCCACGTCGAGCACATCGCCTGTGTCGATCTCATGGGCTTCGAGTATTGCCGATACGTCGTTCAGCAGTGCGATGTTTGCATCTCTTTGTGTATTTTCGAGAAGGCGCGACGCCTCGGCAACTTTGATAGACGGGGCAATAACGATGTTGTCGTCTACTATGTGCGTGTATATCTGACGGGCGCGGTCTATGCCGGATTTTGTGTTGCCAGATATGACCTTCGTGATAGTCCGAAGCGTGTGCACCGGATTGCCAGGGTCGAGGCGTTCCGGGGCGTAAACAAGATCGAAATCCTGGTCGGCCTTGAGGCCACTTTCTCTCTCTAAATGCGGCGCCAACGTGCCTTCGGTGTAGTTGATCGGCACCGTCGAACTGAGAATAATAAGGCAATCCTTCTGCATGAAGGGCGCGATGATTGTCGCCGCATCCGTTATAGCGCTGACACTCGGGTTCTGGCTCTCGTCAAGACCGGATTGAACCACGATGATGAATACGGTGCAGCCCCTAAGGTCTTGCGTATTCCCTGTAATTGCGGGGACGAGTGGTTCGAAACTTCCGCTTGCCAATTGTCCAGTTCGATCCACACCGTTGAGAAGCTCGCCAAGATGTGAGGCGTCATACTCGTAGCCGACCACGGACAGTCCTGCGCGGCTGAGATTGGCAAACACCGGCAGGCCGACGTACCCCAAACCAATAACGCCTATTTTTTCCATGCTTTGTCGCCCACACGAGTCCCATACCTGAACATTAGCCATGTGGAGGTGAGAGGCACAATTCCCAATTGTACCCCAGCATAGTGTTCACCGAGCGACGGCCTTACTTCCCATGAAACGTCAGTGGCCTCTTGGTGCCTTGCGAGATGATCATCTTTCGCCGATCCGGGAGCTTGCTTCCGCGCAGGTCTGAGCGCGACGGGGCGATGCGGGACCTCCCGCAGAAGGGGTAGCGCAGAACCGCCGGGGTCGCAGCGAGGGGAAGGCCTTCCCCTCCAATCCTCTAACCCGATAATCGACAGATCAACACTCGTAGCCGCGCGCACACCCCCCCCCAGCGAGCGCACCCCAACCACCGGCCGCCCCGGGCCGTCACCGCCCCCATCGGAACGGGCATCCCCAAGCCTGCCGGAATAGGCACGCTGCAAGCCTCTGCTCGGGAGACCGCGTAGCGGCGGCAGACGGCTTGCGGCGGGCCGGCGGCAGGCCAGGATCGCCAACGGTCCGATGAATGGTGACCGGCCGGGCAGGCGGCCGGGACGAGGCGCGAGCGTCCCGACGTTTGTCGGACATGCGACAGACGTGCGCGCGGCGGTGCCGTCACTACAGGATGCATCCGGTAGTGACGGCACCCTCGCAACCCGCGCCCACGCTGGTCATTCCCCACCCCACCGCAAATGCCCCACGGATGACGGCACCCGCCGCCCATCCGCATACCATCATTTTCTGCAACCGGATGTTGCACTGCGGCATGGTCTTGCGGCACCGTCACCCCGATCCGCGTAACGCCGATCACATCTGACATCCCGTTTTCCCGCAAACCATGGAGAGCAGCCATGCGCGCTCGATCGCGGTCGCCCCCGTGCGACCCCCTGGCCGGAAGCTTACCGGCCCGCCCACCCGGGCAACCCATCCCGGCCGCAAGGCCGGAACAAGGAGGCTCTTACCGCTCGAAAGGAGATCAAGACGTCCACGGTCCACGCCGCGGATAACTCCGCGGGCCGCAATCGCCAAGGCGACTGCGGCGGCCATCAACACTCACCGCCATAACAAAAAGACTGGAAGAGACTGATGGACGATCTGACCATGGATCTAACACGCATGTGCCACCACAACCGTGACGGCGCGTACGGAACACAGAAGAACAGGCAACGCGGCCTCGCCGCGATGGCCGCGGACCTGAGGAAACTCGGCTACAAGCTGCCGGAGGCGCGCTCGCTCGGCACCCGGCACGTCAATGCGCTGGTCGAGCACTGGCTCGGCAACGACCTCGACGACGCCACGATCCGCAACCGGCTGACCTGGTTGCGCTGGTGGGCGGGCCGCATCGGCAAGCCGAACGTGGTGGAACGCGACAACGCCGCCTACGGGCTGTCGCCCCGGCCAGAGGACCCGATGAACCGGGCCCAGCGATTGGACCCGCTGAAGTTCAACCGGATCACCGACCCCCACGTCCGCGCCTCGGTGATGCTGCAGGTCGCGTTCGGCCTGCGCCGCGAGGAGGCGATCAAGTTCCGGCCCAGCTATGCCATCCGCGGCGACCGGATTCACCTGAAGTCCAGCTGGACGAAGGGTGGCCGGGCCCGCACGGTCCCGATCCTCACCGAGTTCCAGCACAAGGTGCTGTCCGACCTCCGCCGCCTCGTTCCCGGCGACGGCTCGCTCATTCCCGCGAGCTCGGCCTACCTCGAACAGCTGAAGCGCTATGAATATCAGACCCTGCAAGCCGGCCTCCGCAACACCCACGGGTTCCGCCACGCCTACGCGCAACAGCGTTACAAGACGCTCACCGGCTGGCCGTGCCCGATGGCGGGCGGCAAGCGCCGCCATCAGATGACGGAAGCCGAGCGCGAGAAGGACAGGAGCGCACGGATGCAGATTTCAGGAGAGCTGGGCCACGCCCGGCTTTCCATTACCGATACCTACCTTGGGAAGGCGTGAGGATGGCCGACGCAAGGGCGGCCGCCGAACTGGCCTCCATTACCCGCGACCTGCTGGCCACCGACCTGTTCAGTCCCGCCAAGGTGGAAAAGGCCATCCTCGCCCGCGCGGGCGCCGGGTTCCGGGACATCCGCCTCGTGCAACCCCAGCCGTTCGACCTCAGCCGCTCCGCCGCCGCCCGAACCCTCGAGGACTGGTTGGAAACCCGCGGCTTCCGCTACGCCTGGTCGCCCACCCCGCCGCTCGCCGACCCGCTGCATTCCGCGCTGTCGGAAGATTATTCCGAACTGGCGATTTTCTGGTGAGTGCGTTGGCGCTGCTGGTGCTGCTGCCCCTCGTCTTCGGCACCCTTCGCATTGCTCTTACGGTTGCGATCTGGCTTGCATGGATAGCGAGCATCGTCGCGTTTGGGTTCTTCCTCTGGTTGCTGGTGGCTTCTGGGCTTTGTAAAGGCTTGTAGCGACAAGGATTTTGATACCGCTCTCAAAGCGAAAGGAACGTATCGGGAACAAAACTTGTAATTGCAGGCGTCGCCGCGTATATTATTGGGGGCGGAGAGAAACACGTGAACACGAAAAAGAGGTCTGGCCCGTTTCGGGTACTTTGCATCGACGGCGGCGGCATGCGCGGCGTCTACAGTGCTGCATACCTTGAGATGCTGTTAAGTCGATACAAGAGCATCCGTGATGTTGAGGGACTCGACCTCGGCAAAGGATTCGACCTTATCTGCGGGACGAGCACTGGCGCGATATTGGCTTGCGCGCTCGCGTGGGGCGTCAGCCTCGACAAGGTCGTTGAGCTTTACCGGAACAAGGGTCCGAAGATATTCCCCGAGAAAGTGCCTGCTACACTAGTGGGCCTGATCGGACAATGGCGTCGGCGTCGGAGGCTCAACAAAAGTGGCGCGGAAGCCCTTGAGGAGGCGTTAGACGATCAACTCAAGGCGGTGACGGTCCGCAGGCTGTGGGACGAGCGCCGCATCGGCCTCGCCGTTCCGGCAGTTGAGATGGGTCGCCACCGCGCTTGGGTATTCAAGACGCCGCACCTGCCCAACAGCCGCGACCGCGACGGCGGCTACACGCTGACGCAGGTCTGCCTTGCGAGCACCGCCGCACCGGTGTTCCGGTCGATGGCTTGGCTGCCGAATTTCGATACCAAGGGCGCGCACGTCTTCGTCGATGGCGGGCTTTGGGCGAACAATCCTGTCCTGGTCGGCCTTATCGACGCTCTCGAGATGACCGACAAGGGCGACACAATCGAGATCTTTTGTCTCGGCACGTGTCCGCCGCCATCTGGCGATGTGGTTCGCCGTGAAGAAGACACCCACCGCGGTTTCAAAGAGTGGCGCCTCGGTGCCGACGCCGCAGGGGTGGGTATCAGTGCCCAGCAGTACGCCTACGATAACATGGCTCTGATGATTGGCCGCCATGTCGATCGCACTGTCAAAGTAATCCGGTTCCCCAAAGGGGATGTGGCCTGCACACTCCATGACCACCTCTCGCTCGACGAGACACGCGCAGAATCAATGGATGCCTTGGTCGCTCAGGCTCAGACCGACGCTTACGAGGCGCTGAGCATAACCGGCCGTCCCGATGACGATGACGGAAAGGCGATCGATGCCTTATTCCGTTCACTGCCTGAGAAAAAGAAGGAGGGGTAACATGTTCAACAGTCATGACGACATGACCGCGTATCACAACAGCGAGGTCCGCCTGCCGGTGGCCGAGCGGAATACCATGCGCGACAGGCGCGACACGAATCGGACAAGGCTCAAGGATGGACTCAAGCGCGACGAAGAGCCAAAGCCGGTCGGGTGCCACACGCAGGGTTCGTACGCCATGCGCACGATGATCCAGCACGCCTCAAAGGATTACGACATCGATGACGGGGTCTACTTCAACAAATCGGACCTTGTGGGGTCGGGCGGCGCCGACAAATCTGCTTCCGCAGCGAAGGAGATGGTCCGCAAGGCGGTCTACGACAAGAAGTTCAACCGTGAGCCCGAATGCCTGAAGAACTGCGTTCGCGTCTATTACAACGAAGGCTTCCACGTCGACATCCCGGTCTACAGGACCTTCGAGAAGGACGGCAAGGAAGTCTACGAGCTCGCGAGCAGCGACTGGAAGGCATCCGATGCCCGCGCCGTGACCGACTGGTTCAAGGACGCCAACACGAAGAAAAGCCCGGACACGGATAACTACGGCCAGATGAACCGGGTCGTGAAGCTGATGAAGGCCTTTGCCCGCAGCCGCGAGAGCTGGCGCAGCCGGATCGCCACCGGGTTTATGATCACCAAGCTGGTCGATGAGAAATACCTAGCACTCGACGAGCGCGACGACCAAGCCCTCCGGGACACGATGCAGGCAATACACGCTCGCCTTGAAGGTTCGTTAGTCATCGATCACCCAGTGCTGGACGAGACGCTCACCAAGGGCGACGATGACGCGCGCGCAAGATATCTGCGTGAGAAGCTGGAATGGGCGCTAGGCGAGTTAGAGATCCTCGACAATTGGGATTGCACTGAGGAGCAGGCTCGCAAGGCGTGGGACAGCGTATTCAACACTGACTTCTTCACCGGGCGTGGTAGCTCCAAGAAGGCCGAGGCGACTGTGACCAGCGCCTCCGTGCTGCTGGCGGCCACCGAACGCGCCACTGCAGAAAGCGCCTTCGACAAGCGCGGGGGCGACCGCTACGGCTGATGGTGACGTCGAACGACGCGCCCGGCGTGCCTAGCACTGCTATCGACGCGGCCAAGGCCTTCCTCGAAGGCCTTGGAGCGGTCCGGCTGTCGGCGAGTGAGCTCGCCGGTATCGGGAAGGGCCGATTCCCTGTGGGGTGGAAGCTGGGGGTCGGGTTCGACGGCGGCCGGGAGTATATGTTCGCGATCGTGTTGCCGGAGGCGTTCCCGTACGAGCCCCCACGCATCGCAGTGCTAGACTCGCCGCCAGTTCTCTCATGGCCGCACCTTGAGGAAGGCAAGCTGCTGTGCGTGCTGCCGGCGGGTACGTCGGCCGACCCGGAAGCCCCTGCGGCACAGGTTCGTGCTGTGCTGAACGAAGCAATTCGGCTTGTTCAGGAGATCCTGGCAGGACGGCTGGACGAGGATTTCGACCGTGAGTTCACCGCCTACTGGCGGCGAGGCGCCACCGATGGCGTTCAGGAGTTCATGAGCCTCCTCACGCCCGGAGGCACGCACCGCGAGGTTTGGATTTGGCGGGGCAAGTCCTTCCATGTGGTCGCCGAGACCACCGACGAACTGCGTAACTGGCTGGCCAACCGTTTCGGGCGGGAGAAAGCCGACGGCAAGGTACTCGGCAAATCCCTCTGCCTCGTCACCAAGGCCCCGGTCCGGCCGGCGGACTATCCTCGCAACGCAGCTGACCTGCGCCGCCTGTTCGCAGGAGATGCCAAAGCTCTGGACCTGATCGCGGCGCAGGCGCTCGGTGAAGGTGACCACGATCTCGTGGTGGCCGTTTCGACACCCACCGGGATGGGGTTTGCGGCGGTCTCGATCGCCCCGGGTGGCCCTCCGCCGCCCCCGGGCAGGAAACGAGTCGATGCGTTCTGGAAGGGGTTCCGCAAGGGCCACATGCCGCCGCAAATCGCGCTCCTACGCGCGACCACTGCGACGAGCAAGGTGACTCGGCACGAGGTGGACCGGGTTGACCATGGCTGGATCCACGGCCGCGACCACGATCCGCGCCAAGAGGTTCTAAGGCGCGCCAACGTGCTGGTGGTGGGCTGCGGATCGCTTGGCAGTTCGGTGGCCGAATTGCTGGCGCGGGCTGGGGTCGGGCGACTTACGCTGATGGATGGCGAGGTTTTGGATTGGGCCAACATCAGCCGCCACGCGTTGGGCGCCGACGAGGTTGGCAAACCCAAGGCGTCGGCACTCGCGCGCCGCCTCGCGTCGGCCTTTCCGCACTTGCCGGGCATCGACGCGATCGACCGGCACCTGACCCCTGCGACCGCGGGCGCGCTGGCCGCGCGCGATCTGGTGGTTACCACCACCGGCGCATGGGCAGTCGACAGCCTCGTCAATGTCTGCCAGCTGAAAAATGGCGCCGGGACGGTCCTTTACACGTGGTTGGAACCCCATGCCGCCGCCGCCCATGCGGTGACCGTGCCGCTTGGCAGCGCTTGTCTGCGCTGCCATATGACAGGCACGGGGGTACCCGAATTACCCGTCACCGAATGGGAGGGTGGCGGCGCGATCGCGATACCGTCCTGCGGCGGCACTTTCACACCCTACGGCGCGGCGGAGCTTGCGTTCGCACACGCGTTGGTCGCCGGGCAGGCACTCGAAGCACTGGTCGCCCCAACCGCCGAAAGCCGACATGCGACATGGATCGGTAGGACAGCTGGTTGGCAGGCGCTTGGCGGCAGCTTAAGCGAAGCGTGGCGACAACAAGTCGGCGATCCTGGCGAGGGAGGAGTCGTGGTCGTGCGGCCATGGACGCTGACTGCGTCCTGCCCGGCGTGCGGGGCGGGACATCGATGATCGTCTATCTCGCCAACGGCGGCAACGAACGCATCACCTTCAGCACGCAGGCGATCGCGCATATGCTGAGACATCGCCAGCTGCGGGCGGGTGACGCCGAGGCCGGGGGGCAGCTGTTTGCGAGTCTTTCGGAAGGTCGCGTCGATATCGAAGTCGCGACCGGTCCCCGTCCGGCTGATCGTCGTTCGCGGTTCTATTTTGCGCCCAGCCGCATCTATGAGCGCCGCGAAATCCGCGAACTGCACCGGCGCGGGCTCCATTACGTGGGTGATTGGCACACGCATCCGCAGCTGGTCCCGTCGCCGTCGAATATCGACCTGCGCAACATCCGTGACATCTTCACACGGTCGCGCCATGCCTATGGTGGCATCTTGATGGTGATCGTCGGGCAACTGGACCCGCCGACCGGAATGTTCGTCGGCATAGCGGACGCGCAAAACGTGTCACAGCTGTTCCACACTGCTCCGGATCAGCCTGACGATGACGATAGCTTCTCGGCGTCGTCGTAACTGTCGGCGATGGTGGGGCTGAGGCGTTGGTATCGTATCGTCCCGCTCGTGGACCTGTCGGTCCAGTAGTGGCCATCGATCACGTGGGGGGGCGTGCCCGCCACCGACAATTTGAACGCACCGTAGTGGATCTCGCTCTCGCGCCCCCTCAGGTGCACGACGGGATCGCTTTGGTAAACGCCCGCAAGCTCGACGGTGTTGTCCTCCCTGATTATGAACCGGCTGGCGGTCAGCGCTGAAGCGGAGTCTCTTGTTATGAGGCGTATACTGAGAGTCGAATAGGTCTGGCGGATTACGGCGTAGCCATGCACTGTGGGCCGTCGCTCGCCGGTGTTAGGATCGCGGTAGGTGGTCTCAATTGCTATGCGCCACGTCCCGCGGATATCTGGCACGCCATGCAGCCTCCTGAATCCCCGCCAAGCCCAGATCCAGCGGTCGTAGCAGAACAGCATGCCGCTAAGCGTGGTTACGGTTATGGAATAGGGGACGGCGTGTTCCCAAGAGAGTGGCGTGCCTAGGATGAAGAGGGTAGCCCCCCAGACTATGGTGGCAAGGATGACCAGCACCCACACCGGAAACCGCTCGACAGTCATGCTGCTCAAGTCCCTCCTTGGCCCCGTTGCAGCTGACACGCTCGTACGCGTCGGCTCGTCCGACGTCCTGCCCCATCCAATGATCATCTGCTTCGTGACGGGCCGTGCCAAGCCCCTCCATTGCATGCCGATGGCCCGTGATCCCGCCCCGCCTGTCGGGATGGTGTTCGACCTGGAGTTCGTCACAATCGCCAGTGATGTCCTAGTCCGCAATCCCGCCGTTCATGATGGTGCCATTTTGGTGGCGAGGATGTCCGCGTCCATGGCATTCCGGGTGGCCGGCTGGTCCTATCGCTTAGTGCCGCCATTTGAGCCGCGAGAAGTGATGGTCAACCGAGGCTCAGCCTACAACAGCGCCTTGGCGATGTCGCTCACCCCCCGCATCGACCTGGTGGCGATAGCAGGTCGAGGGCACCTCGAGTGTTTCGTCGGCGGAGCGTCACTCGAAGGAACGTGATTAAGTGAACGAATGCACAAAACCACAAAGGCTTTGCGCATTGGGCATAGCGACCTTCTTGGCGAAAAGCGCCGGGTTACAGCGAAGAGCGCATGTTATCTACCTCTGATAGGAAGATAATGGCATCTAAGATTGGATAGCCTTCGATCAAAGTATGTCAGGCGTAATCGCTATCGAAACAGCTCTAACTGCTCAGGTGCGTAGGAGACGACGTCGCGACCGCTGTCGACGCTGATCACAACCAGCACGGCATCTTCGTGATGATCGTTCTTGATCATGTGGTAGTGTCGGATCGACGCGGGAAATCCGACGAACTCGCCGGGCTTGAGGCGCCGTTCCTTGCCATTGAGCGAAACCGATGGCCGACCGCTTACCACATAGACGATCTCTTCCTTGGCGGAATGATAGTGGGGCGGAGACGACCGGCGGCCCGGCTTCAGAATCTCCTGGTGGATGGTAAGCTTCTCGAGGTTGGCGGCGCCAGAGATGTTGGCCAGGATGCCGAGTTCTTCGCCCGTTGTGAGCCTGCGTGATACCACTTTGGGCGAGGCGTCCGGACGGACAATTCCCCATTTCTGCAAGGCTGCAGCATTCGCCATAGTTTTGCAAACTTCCGTTTTCGATCTCTCCAGACTGAATCCTATCGCAATTGGCAATGGCGGAAAAGGCGGTGAAATTAAAGACTTTCAATATTGTGAAAAATGTGGATTGCGCTCAAGTAGATAAGATGTCTTAAGTAATGGTGAAATTCACGATGAATTAATCGTCTGGGAGGTCGAAATGTCATTGCATGAACATGATTCGGCAGGTGTCTCTGAGGAAGTTGTCGCATCTGTGCCGACGGAGGACGTTTTGGTGCGTTCCTCCGTCGGATATGTGCCGCAATACGTGAATGAAGTGCTGGGGCGAACCAAGCGGGTAACGAAGGATGTAACGTTCGCGAGGCTGCTGAGGTCCTTGCGGGTGGATTTCCCGGATTATGAGCTGGCAAGCATCGGCACCCCAGTCAACTTCGACATCGCTCCAACGCACTTGACGCGCGTGGAGATGCACTTTCAGGATGAGAGTCAGGTCGAGAGCTGTCTCAAGGAGATCAGTGTATCAGACCTGCTAATCCGCACGCGCCTTCAGCCCGCTTGGGATTGGCAGGCGCCGGCGACAATGAAGCTTTCTGTTGTATTGCATGTGGGCTGGTATGACACCGTCTATTTCCTGAAGTTCAAAGACATCTTCCTTGGGCAGCTCCATTGCCGTTATTCTGCAAAGTTCGGCTATGATCCCCGCGAGGCGAAAATCACCCACTACCGCTATACGGACGAGGGTGAGACCGAGATCTTGGGTGAGCTCAACGAGGCGGAGTTGCGCGCCGACCGGATCAAGGACCGCGTCGAATTCGTGAGGAAGTTTAGAGACGGTGCAAGGGAGAGCACGTGACGCAGGGCGCCGCAGGAATATGCTCACTTTCGGAAGCGTGCCGCCACCGCCGTATGGTCTGGCCTGAGGGTGTCAGATGTCTCATTGGCTTATATCTGTAGTCGTGATCTTGTTATCGGCCGCATCGGCCCTCAGCATTGACCACGAAAGCTACTTTGTGTTCGAGCAAAAGGCACCGGATGGCGCCGTCAACACGTTTGTTATCCGGCTGGACGACGGGGACGCTGTCGTAAAAGCTCGCCGGATCATCAGCGGGGATGATCCGGCGGATAGCGTCCAAGGCGTTATTGTGCGCGAGCGGGCACCTTACAACCCGGGATGGTCCTACCATCTCGCGCCGGACAGCATTGGTTTCTTCGAGTTTCAGACTGAGGTCTGCGACGCGGACATGGCCTATGTTGAGGATCATCTAGCAGAGGTTGGGGGCTCCTTCCTTCCGAGGGGGTTCTGGTGCCCATGGTCGTCGCGCCTGGTGCGAGAGGTCTCCGCGCTAAGCTAGGCGGGAACTTTCGGCGCACGGTGCGGCGCCTCGCAGCGACGCCAAGCCATAAGCGCACGAAAGGCGCGCCGCGCGGCGCGCCTTGTGTCTTGGTGGAAAGCGGGACTACTCCGCCTCCTGCTCCTTGATGCGCCGCACTACGGTGCGTCCCTCGACCAGCGGGCTGTAGTTGATGACGAGGTTGAGGCCTTCGCCGTCCTGATGCTTCCAGCCGACGCCGATCTTGGTCCAGCGGGCCTTCTCGCCGTCGCCGGCGACGTGGAAGACTTCGTGGGTCGGGTTCTTGGTTGCGGTTGCTTTTGCCATGGGTGTTGTCCTTCGTTGGTTGGTCCGGCCACCCCTTTGCGGCCGGTCGCAAACCGGAAGGACTGATCTTCGAGGGACGGGCGCATGGTTCTTCTCGGGAGACCGCTTGCGGCGGAAGACCATTGCGGCTGGCCCGGATCAGGCCAGTTTCGCGACGTTCACGGCCACAAGGCGTGGAGTCCGGCAGCCACGGCCAAGGACATCACCGGCAAACCCGCATCCAACCCCGACCAGCATTCCACCGACGCAGATACGGCAGCACCCGCACCACCGACGCGCCGGCAGCCGCGACTGGTGATGCCGACCCAGCTCCTCAGCTAACCCCGATGACCGATGGCCAAAGCAACCAGAGGGCCAGCAGGTTGGCCAAGGCGGCAACGACCCAGCCCGCGAGGGAGCGGTGCCAAAGCGCGAACGCGGAGACCGCCACGACGATCAAAGAGAACACCATCTGGCCCGGCGCCATGGCCCACTCCTTATGGCTCGCACCGAAGGTACGAGCCTCCGCAAGTCAACCGCAAGTCCAACCTCAGCGCTCCCGCTCCTGGTCGCGCTCATAATCCCGCAGCATCTCCTTCTGCGCCCGCTCAAGCTCCCGTTCGGCGATCAGCTCGCGGCTCGGTCCGGGGACCGGCCGGTCACGGTCCCATTCCGGGTAGTTGGGCCGCAGCAGTTCGAGTTTCTCGCGAAGGCGGGGATCTGCTGCATCCAGCATGACGGCACGGTCGTGGTCACGAACGGTCTGCATCCGTTCGTGCAGGATGAAGTCCTGGACGAACTTGCGCGTCTCAGCCGCCTCGAACCGCACGGCATCGAGGACCTGGGTTTCCTCTTGGGTCCGCTTCATCGCCAAAGCCCGTTCGCGCACGGTCTGGTCGTAATCATAAGGCGCGGCCTCGCGGTCCCGCTCACCCTCCCGCTCCGGCGCGCGTTCGCGCACCCGGGCGGGCTGCACCTCCCGTCCGGCTTCCGTATGGGCGCGCTCAAGCGCCTGTTCATACCAGGGCCGCTCAGGCTCCGCCTGGTGGTCCTCTTCGAGGCGGTCCATCTTCCGGTCGACCCAGTAGCGGTGATGTTCATCACGCTCAGGCTGGGTGAGGCCGGGAGGGGCCACTGGTTCCGGTGGCCATACCTCCCGGCCCGCAAGTAAGGGGTATTCGCGGCGCTCATACAGGGTGGGCTTTCGCATCTCTTGCTCCTCTCGTACGCGCCGCGCGTGTTCACGCTTGTCCCGGCGCTCCCGTTCGTCCGGGCCGCGGTGCATCGTTGGTTCCAACGTGATGCCCCGGGCCCGGTAGCTGCGGTGATCGACCCGCACGGCCGATCCGGCTTGTTCCAAGAACCTGTTGGACAGGTCCGCCCACAGGCGGCGCACCTGCCGTATGAAGCTCCGCTGCTCCAGCGCGACCAGCTTCGCGCCGAACCCGTCGGCGGCCAGCCGGCGGGTGGTCAGCAACAGGTGGAGGTGGGGGTTATGGCCGGTGCCGTCCTCGTGGATCGCCACGTCGGCCACGCAGCCGAGCCCAACGAAGTGCAGGGCGAAGGCGTGGGCCAGCTCGATACGTGCCCTGTCCGGAATGTCCCGCGTGATCGCCGCGACCACGGTCTTGGCGAGCCGCGCATCCTTGCGCGCCGCGGTCAGGTCCACCCGGTTCCAAAGCGTGCCCCGGTCGCCCGCCCAGGCGGGCGCACCGTCCGGCAACAGGATCTCGGAGAACGCGATGTCCTCGCGCATGTCGAAGGTTACGAACCGCTGCTCCACATCGGTCCACAGCCGCTCGCCCGACACGTAGGCCGCCGACGCCACGGCGATGCGCGCCCCGTGTTTTCCGTTCTGGCGGGTCAGGTTGTCGACGTGGCAATGGATGTTGCCGTCCTGCATGCGCCTCGCGTCTCCCAAGGCCCGCCCCAACGCACGGACCATCATCCGTGCACGGAGGGGTGCAGGGGGTTTCCCCCTGCCGCACTTCGGCGTTCCGGGTGGTCGCCGTGCGCCATCCCGGAACGCCGCAATGTTGCCCGTCCACCGCTCCGAGCAGACCTGTAGTACAGATCGGGCAACATGTAAGTGCGCTGTACACTTAATTTCACCCTAGAGTTGACGACGAACGACTTCAACTCCTAGTGTTCGTGCCGACGAATGCTGAGGGGACCAGTCTGCGTCATGGCGAAAGATCCGTTTGATCTGTCGAAGTCACTGGGGCTGCCCGGTGGCGACATCACCCGCTCAATCCAGACGGGTATCAAGCTGGGCCGACGGATTCGCGCCTGGCGTTTCCGGCAGCAGCTGGAACGGGACGGGTTCGACCCGCTGGCGATCGAGACCGCGGTCGAGGCCTACAAGGCCGGGCGTGACCCCAAAGCCATCCTGGAGCGCGCCCGGCGTGCCTACGACCTCCGCCGCAAACAGGACGACATGCGCGACAACCCGCCGCCGATCCACGGCTCGGCGCGCTGGGCCGATGCGGCCGACGTTAACGGCGCGCGCCTGCTCGGCCCGCCAAGCGGCCGCGGCATTCCGCTCGGCCTGTTCGGCGGCAACCCGGTCGCCTGGGACGGTGAGAGCCACCTGCTGACGCTGGCACCGACCCGCACCGGCAAGAGCCACCTCCAGATCATCCCCACGCTGCTGACCTACCAGGGCTCCGCGGTGGTGCTCGATCCGAAGGGGGAACTGGTGCGCCACACCGCCCGCTGGCGCCGGTCGCTCGGCCCCGTCCACGTGTTCAACCCGTTCGGCATGCCCGGCCTACCGGAGACCAGCGCGCTCAACCCGCTGGATGCCGTCACCGACGCCCAGTCCGCCCTCAAACTCGCCGAGATCCTCTATCCCCGGACGTCCGATGACCGACAGCGGTTCTTCGACGACGAGGCGATCGGGTTCCTGGCCGCCGCGCTGGAGTTCACGGCACGGTTCGCGCCGGCGTCCCACCGGACGCTGTCGACCGTGCGGGATACGGTCTCCACGCTGGACGACAACTTTGCAGGACTGGTCGCGGCCATGGCCAACCCGGCCATGCCAAGCTCGATCCGCAACGCCGCCGGCAACTTCCGCACCAAGACCCGCGACGCCGGCCAGCCGCGCGTGGCCGACAGCCTCAACACGCGCCTGCGCATCTGGGACAGCGAGGGGCTGAAGCGCGCCACCGCCCACACGGATTTCCGGTTCGAGGACCTCAAGGACCGGCCCGCTACGGTCTACCTCGTCCTGCCGTTCGAGATGATGGCCGCGTATTCCACGTTCGTGCGCATGGTGTTCGCCTCCGCCCTCGACGCCATGCTGGCCAACCCCCGCGTCCCGGACATCCCGGTCCTGTTCGTCCTCGACGAGTTCCTGATGCTCGACCCCGACGACCGCTTCGTCAGTGCGCTGAGGACCCATGCCAGCGCGGGCATGCGGCTGTGGTTCTTCCTGCAGGACCTTCCCACCCTCGAACAGAAGTATCCGACGACCTGGAAGTCGTTCCTGCAAGCCGAGGTGAAGACATTTTTCGGCACGGACGACCCGTTCACCGCCGACCTGGTCTCCCGCTACCTCGGCGACACCACCGTCGCCTACGAGACCCCCAACATGTCGGCCTCGGCCACCGGCGGTGAGTCCGCTTCCACCAGCTTCTCGATCGCCGAGAACCTGCACCTGGCCGCCCGCAAGCTGGCGACGCCCGACGAGGTGACCGCACTGCTGTTCGGGAGCGTGGAAGCCCGCAAGGCGATCCATTTCGTCAGGGATGTCCCGCCGCTCGTGACGGACCTGCGCCCGTGGTTTGCCGATGACGTCCTCAGGAGCCGCAAATGAGTACATCGTTCAAGGACCTGCCCAAGTATCCGGTCTGGCCGACTTTCTTTGTCATGACCCTGTTCGCCCTGATCGGCGGATTCATGTGGTGGACGGCGACGTTCACCGGCAATGTCGTAGCGGTATCGGCCAGTGGTCCGTTTGCCTGGATGTCCCTCGGCCCTGCGCTGGTCGCGACCTATGGGTCGATCGCTTCGGTCGGCGTGTGGGTGATGCCGCTGTGGGCGATCGGCGGCGGCAGGCTCTTCGCCCGCCGGGCCAGCGGCATCGACAGCAAAGCCATGCGTGAGATGCAGGTGACGCTGTTTTCCGAGGGACACCCGATCGCCAAGGTGACCCAGCATATGGCCGCCCGCATGGAGCTGCCGCCGATCGCGTATATCGGCTGGTTCCCCAACGAGGAGATCAACGCGTTCGCCATGGGCGATAGCCGGAAGAACGCCCTGATCGCGGTTAGCAAGGGCGCGGTGGAGCGTCTGACCAAGGAGGAGCTGGTCGCGGTGATCGCCCACGAGCTGGGGCACGTTTCGAGCAACGACATGGCCAAAATGACGGCCGCGCGCGGCGTGCAGGAGGCCCTGACGTTCTTCCTGTTGTTCCGGGGCCTCAAGACCTTCGCCCGCTGGATCTTCACGCCGTTGTCCGAGCTGGAGCTGCTGCGCATGTCACGCGGCCGGGAATTTGTCGCCGACCGCATCGCCGCCATCGTCTTCCGCCCCGAATCGATGATCGCAGCCCTCGAACGGCTCCGCCATGAACAGATCCGCCCTCAGACCCGTGGCTACGCACAACTGCTGATGTGGTCGGGGTTCAAGGCCGGTGGCTTCCTCGATACGCATCCGCGGCTTGAGGATAGGATCGCACGCCTGGAGGCCTTCATCAAAGCCGCCCAGGAAGGCAAGGACGGGTAGCGGATGATTGAGCATCGCCCTCCCCCGCGCCTGCTGGCTACAGAGGTCACTCCGGCGTGGTGGAGTCGGTAGACAAAAGGGACTTGAACGCGGTTGAGTGCACCGGGGGCACCAATGAACTGCTGGACGAGCGCGGAACGATCAAGAAATATTACGCCTTACACATCGCGACGAGCCTCAACGCGGCAGTGGGGTTTAGTACCGAGTGATACAACCGGCCGTTCTCAACGTGATAGCATCGAACCTGCGTAATCTTGGAGGTTATGGAGATGGCGGTTAGGGTTTTCGTTGCTGACGCGCAAATGCAGGCGGAACTAGGGAAAACACAACCGTCGGATGGCTTTTCCACCCACGCCGAGCCTCCCGATGATGGTTTCGGCGAAACACTTTATCCAATCCTTGTTGAGTTTGGTGTCACGGCGCTGCCTGCATCGGTGACTGCCAGCCTCATTGCCGCATGGCTATTCGAGGCTTGGCGGCGACGCGGAAGGCCTCCGAACACGATTGTTGGTTTTGAGGTTGGATCGCAGGTCGAGACGATGGCCCTGAGCGACGCCGACATAGAGCGCATCGCCGCACGGCTTCAACTGCTGTTGGCGCATGGGGTTAAATCAGGTGACAACACTTGAGGCCGAGGCTCTCGCGGCAATTCTCCTGTGTGATGGATATGGATTGGTGCCGCTGACAGCAGAACAGCGGATGAAGGCCGCGTTAGAGGTTCGCTCCGCTGGACGCTCCGCGTCGACACACGACGCTGCAGCACTCTCGTTGCGGAAGCGGCTTAGTGCAGTTGAGCAGCTGTTGCGACCTGAAATCCGTCAGCGCTTGGCCGACACGCCACTGCTGTGGATTGAGTCTGCCCTGCCTCATGCTTCGGTGGTCCGCTTGGGATCGACACAGGCCATACTGGTCTGTCGAGGCATATTCGACTTCCTACATTTTCAGACCACGCTGAACACTGTTGGAAGCCTTCTTGCGCGGTACGACGCACCTGTCAGCACAGCACCCGCCGAGCAAATGCAGACATCAGAATTGGTCAATCTGGCTGGTCATGTCATTCTCGCGGATTCGTATGCACATTTGCGACCGCCAGCAACTTTCGCAGACATGCTGGGTCCGAACGCTCGAAGAGACGTCGAACTTGGTACTTCGACATCGCTCCTCTTGCTGGTCTTGCATGAACTCGCCCATGTGGCCTTGGGTCACACCAATCGAGTCAATGCCGGAAGCGGTGTCTCTGTGGAGGTTGTTGCGGATCCTCAGTCGATCGACGCTAGACGGTCCATCGAACTGGCGGCGGACCTATATTCAATCAACGCGATCGCTGATGAGTGGCGTAGCCAATTGCTAAGCAGTGCGATCAACCTTCACAACGCCTTCCATATGTTTGAGATATTTGGTGTTCGCCCATCCAAGGAATATCCGACGGCGGACGAACGCCTAGCTGCTATGTTCATGAACATGGGGCTGCAGGGCCGGGAACGGGACTTTGCCGAATCTTGGCTATCCGACCATCGAGGACGACAAGCGGTTGTTGCTGCGGAAGAGACCTCACCCGCGGGCCTTGTAGGTCGCTTCACGGAAACATTGGACATCGATTCCGCATACGCCATAGCTCGCCGGGTTAGAAGCGATCTTGAAAAGGCAGGTTTGGCGCTTGATTACTAGTCGCACCGAGCTAGCGCATGAACCAAGCGTCTACCGGTGGCATGAATTTACCCAGGCGCTCTGACCTAAGCAGATCTTCTTCGATTCTGGTGCGGACGGCGGGCGACGAACCCGCAGGCTGTAGGCCGTTCGACCCTACTGTTTGAGAGGAAAAACATGTTCTAGGGCACTCCGGGCTTTTTGTGATTGCTACGGGGCGCTGGACTGTTCTTCACCAAGGCTCTCCCGAGCCTCCCGCACCGCGGCCTTGCGGCGGACGTTGATGGCGGCCGCGTCTAGCCGGTTCTTCAGGTGCACCGCATAGTGCTTCTCGATCATTTCCACGCTGGTGCGGCAGTTTTTCGCGATCTGGTAGATGTCGGCGCCCTCCAGCAGGCGGAAGCTGATGTAGCTGTGGCGCAGTGAGTAGAGCGTCCGCCGGTGGCCCTCACGGTCAAACTTGAGGTCTAGCTTCTCAAGGATGCTGTTGAACTGCTTCTTGTGGTCCACCGGGAACATCCGGTCCGTAGGATTCGGTTTGTTGCGGGAGACCATGCGCCGGAACGGGTGCACGGCACCCGGCATGCTCTTGCAGAAGCCGACGCCGCGTTTACCCCGTACCTCGATCTCGAGGATGCTATGGCCGGTGGCATCGTCGTTGACGATCTGGACGTCCCGATACTGCAGCGTGTTGGCCTCGTCGGGACGGATACCGGTGTTGGCAAGGAACAGGATCTTGTCGTGGAGCTGTTCGGCAAGCCATACCTGCCGGGCTTCCCCGCCCTCCTTGGCTTTGCGGCTGGCGTCCCTCACCTTCTTGATGTTCGCCCGGGTCGCCTCGTAGAGTTTCTTGTATTCCTCCTGTGAGAACCAGGCGCGATGAACCACCTTCGAGGCGGCGCGGTAAGGCTGCGAGACATCCGGCACATGGGATATCCAACGGTGGCGGACGGCGGCCTTCAGTACCAGCCTGAGCGTCACCGTCTCGTGGTGCAGCGTGCTGCGCGACGGAAGCTTCTTTCCCTCGGCCGGCTGCAAGCGTGAAATGCGATAGTCCTGCACCGTCCCCGGGTTGATCTGCGAGAGTGCCATCTTGCCGAAGTAGGGCGTCAGGTACATCCGGATCCGGCGGTAATGATCCTGGACCCAGCGGGCGTTCCGCTCTCCGCTGGTGAGCACCTCGTATTCCGCCATGAACTGCTGGGCGGCGTCCTTGAAGGTTTTCTCGGCGGCGAGTTCGCCCTTGCGGCCCTTGTCCTTAAGGTTGAAATACCAATCCTCCGCCCATTCCTTGGCCTTAGATAGGCTCGCTTCCTTGGTGCTGATGCGCCAATTCCGGCCGCTCAGATAGCTTGAGCATTGCCAGGTCGGGCTGCCATTCCGGCGGTACAGATGGACCTTGCCTTCAAGAATCGTGTGCTTCTCGGACATCGCGCAGCGCTCCGCCTAAACCGTGTAAGTTTGTGTAAGCCGTGTGCAAGGCGGATTTCTAGCACATCGCAGATCGATGCGCCACAAAATGCGTTGATTTAAAAGGATTTTCTGGTGCCCCCGGCAGGGATTGAACCCGCGACCTTCGGTTTACAAAACCGCTGCTCTACCGCTGAGCTACAAGGGCACGCGGCTGCGTTAGCAAATTTCCTCGCGGGAGAAAACAACGAAGTCAATGCGTGTCGAATGCCTCTGCGCAGGCGATGTCGGGCAGCCAGGGCAGCGCCGAGCGGTGCCAGAACTGGCGTCGCGGCGTCAGTTCCCGCCGCTGGCGGATCGTGCCCGCCCTGATGCCGAAGATGCGCGGCCCCTCGCCCGCCGAGGTCGCGTAGAGCGGCGAGCCGCAGTCGCGGCAGAAGGCCTGGATCCGAACGCGCCCGCTTTCGGCCGTCTTGAGATATTGCGCCGGCTCGCCGCGCAGCAGGCGGAAATCCTGCTCGCGGGCCGGCGCAGTGATCCGGAAGGCCGTGCCGGAGAGCACCTGGCAGTCGGTGCAATGGCAGATCCGCACCTGCGCCGGGTCGATCTCGGCCTCATAGGCGATCGCGCCGCAATGGCATGAACCGTCGATCTTCATCCCGTCCTCCTTCGGCGCGATCCGGCCTGCCTCGCTTTGCATGGATGATCTGGCATGCTACGCGAAAAATCGAGGAGCCTGCCGCCGCATGTCCACATCCCAACTCGACAGCTTCGCCTTCGTTGCCGCCGACACGCCCGGCGCAAAGGAATCGGCCGCGCGGCTGGCAGCACTTTACGGCCAGGCGGACCTCGCCGAGGCGACGGTCGTCGTGGCGCTCGGTGGCGACGGCTTCATGCTGCAGACGCTGCGCGACACGATGAGCTCGGGCAAGCGCGTCTACGGCATGAACCGCGGCACGGTCGGCTTCCTGATGAACGAATATGCCGAGGACAATCTGCGCGAACGCGTCGCCGCCGCGATCGCCGAGACGATCCGTCCGCTGGAGATGCAGGCGGTGGAGGAAAACGGCGAGATTCGCACCGCGCTCGCGATCAACGAGGTCTCGCTCTTCCGCCAGTCCTACCAGGCGGCGAAGCTGCGCATCCTCGTCGACGGGCGCGAGCAGCTGGAGGATCTGATCTGCGACGGCGTGATGGTGGCGACGCCCGCCGGCTCCACCGCCTACAACCTGTCGGCCCACGGCCCCATCCTGCCGCTCGACGCCCCTCTGCTCGCGCTCACCCCCGTCAGCCCGTTTCGGCCGCGGCGCTGGCGCGGCGCGCTGCTGCCCAACAGGTCGGTGGTCCGCTTCGAGGTTCTCGAAATCGACAAGCGGCCGGTCAACGCGGTGGCGGACAATGTCGAGGTGAAGTCGGTCGCGAGCGTCACCGTGCGCGAGGCGCCCGACACGACGGCGACGATCCTGTTCGACGCCAGCCATTCATGGGACGACCGCATCCTCGCCGAGCAGTTCCGCTACTGAGAAGCGCCGCCGTTAGGGTAAATCGCCGAAAATTCAGCCATATGCTTGAATTGGAACGCTGAAGCCGCCCGATTCTGTTGACATTTGCTGCGTCGCAACGTAACCGCATTGCTGATCCAAGGACGGCGGGCATCCCGCAAGTCCGGCCCGCGAGCAGCCAACAGGCCCTCGCCACCCGAAGCCGAAGACAACCGACACCGTGTCATCAGACAACCAGACCGCGCAAGAAGCGCTTACCTTTGCAGACCTCGGTCTCTCGCCAAAGGTCCTCTCTGCCGTCACAGACGCCGGATACACCAAGCCGACGCCGATCCAGGCCGGCGCCATTCCCCACGCCCTCCAGGGCAAGGACATCCTCGGCATTGCCCAGACGGGCACCGGCAAGACCGCCGCCTTCGTGCTGCCGATGATTACCCGGCTTGAAAAGGGCCGCGCCCGCGCCCGCATGCCGCGCACGCTGATCCTCGAGCCGACGCGCGAACTCGCCGCGCAGGTGGAAGAGAACTTCGTCAAATACGGCAAGAACCACAAGCTCAACATCGCGCTTCTCATTGGCGGCGTCTCGTTCGACGAGCAGGAGAAGAAGCTGGAGCGTGGTGCCGACGTGTTGATCGCGACGCCCGGACGGCTGCTCGACCATCGCGAGCGCGGCAAGCTGCTTCTGACCGGCGTGGAAATCCTCGTCATCGACGAGGCTGACCGCATGCTCGACATGGGCTTCATCCCGGACATCGAGCGCATCTGCGAGATGATCCCCTTCACCCGCCAGACGCTGTTCTTCTCGGCCACGATGCCGCCGGAGATCACCAAGCTGACGGAGAAATTCCTGCAGGCGCCGGTGCGCGTCGAGGTCGCGAAGGCCGCCACGACCGCCGCGACCGTGACCCAGCGCCTGGTCAAGTCCGGCAGCAAGGCCTGGGACAAGCGGGAGACGCTGCGCCGGATCATCCGTGAGGAAGAGCCGGAGATCAAGAACGCGATCATCTTCTGCAATCGCAAGGTCGACGTCGCCGAGCTCTACCGTTCGCTGACGCGCCATGAGTTCGACGCCGGCGCGCTGCATGGCGACATGGACCAGCGGGCCCGGATGGCGATGCTCGCCGCCTTCCGCGAAGGCAAGCTGAAGCTGCTCGTCGCCTCCGATGTCGCCGCGCGCGGGCTCGACATCCCCGACGTCAGCCACGTCTTCAACTACGACATCCCGATCCATTCGGAAGACTATGTCCATCGTATCGGCCGCACAGGCCGCGCCGGTCGCTCGGGAAAGGCGTTCACCATCGTCACCAAGGCCGACCAGAAATATCTCGACGCGATCGAGAAGCTGACCGGCCAGAAGCTCGGATGGCATGACGGCGACTTGTCGACCGTCGTGGCGTCGGCCGAAGACGATTCGCCCCGGCGCTCGCGCGGCGGCAAGCCGGAGCGCGCGAGCCGTTCGCGCACGGGCGAGAAGCGCGAACGCGGCCGCAGCGGCAAGCTGCCGAGCGAGCCGGCGCGGATGGAGAAATACGTTCCGGACGAAGCGATGGAGACGGCCCCCGTCGCCGAGATGCCGGGCGCGGCGATGCCAGGTGCAGCCCGCGCTGAAAGATCAGAGCCGGCGCCCAGGCCCCGCGAGGAGCACAAGCCGCAACCGGCCCGCAACGACAACCGCCCTCGCCGGGACGAGGAACACCGCCCCCGCAGGGAGGACCGCCCGCGTCGCCGCGACGACGATCTGGACGATGGCACGATCGGCTTCGGCGACGACATGCCTGCCTTCATGAAGGTGTCGGCGAAGGTCTAAAGCATGTCTCCCGAAAGTGGGAACCGGTTTCGGGACAAAGACATGCGTGGAATCAAGAACCTAAAGCGCAAGGAGCGAATCTGAAAGATCGCGACGCGCTTTAAGCCCTCGCCGCGGCGCGGCGCGCCGCCTCGATCGCCTTGCGCGCCCACAGCGTCATCTCGTCGGGATCGTCCATGGCGCTGTCCGGGGCGGTCCAGTAGGGCATCGCCACCTTCTTGCCGTGGCGCGTTCCGACATATTGCCAGCGCTGCATTCCCGCCGCCTTGTACTCGTCCGCCACCTCCTCGTCGCCCTTGAGCATCAGCTGGTCGCGCAGCACGACGGCGAAGATGATGCCGTCGCGATAGATGCCCAGCCCGCCGAACATGCGCCGGAACGTGATCGGCTCGACGCCTTCGAAGAGATCCCGCAGATGGTCCTGGTCCATCGGTCCATGATGGCCGAGTCCGCTTGCCATGTCACGGAGAGCCGCTACCTCTGTCGAGAAGAGTGAGGCTGAAGGGAGCGCGGCGATGCCGGTGACGTTGAAAGGCTCGTGCAGATGCGGGGCCGTCTCGTTCGAGGTCGACAGCCACACGCCGGTTCCCTACCAGCGCTGCTACTGCTCGATCTGTCGCAAGCAGCAGGGCGGCGGAGGCTATGCGATCAATCTCGGCGCGCTGTCGAAGACGCTGAAGATAAGGGGCGCACGCCGTCTCGGCCTCTACAGGGCCGAGATCAAGGACGAGGAGCATCCGCATTGCGAGGTCTCGACGGGAGAGCGTCGGTTCTGCCGTTCTTGCGGTTCCGCGCTCTGGCTTTACGACCCGACCTGGCCGGACCTGGTGCACCCCTTTGCCTCGGCAATCGACAGCGAACTGCCCGTGCCGACATCGAGCGTGCATCTGATGCTCAAATACAAGGCGAGCTGGGTCGAGCCGGACATCCGCAACGGCGACCTGAGCTTCGAACTCTATCCTGAGGAATCCATCGCAGACTGGCACCGGCGGAACGGAGAATGGATCGATTGAGGCCGGAGGGCTGGTTGGCCCCGCATTCTCGTGAGGGCGTCAGGTGGCAGAGCCGCCGCCTGCCTCCTCTTCGAAGGTGACCGCGACGTCGGCATTGGCCGACAGCCGCACCTTGCCGTCCTCGATGTCGGCGACGAGCGCCAGCGGGACATAGTGATGATGGCCCTTGTGAGAGCCCATGCCGCTGTCGGCTTTCGTCAGCTTGATGCGGTTTCCCTCGACATGGTCGACCGTGCCGACATGTACCCCGTCGGCGCCGATGACCTCGGCATGTTCCCTGATGCTGCTGATGTCTGCCATGGCCGTCTCCTTCATTGTCGACAGCAACGTCCCTGCGCGCGATTGGATGCACGCGGCCGGAAATACAATCAGGCCGCGTTGGCGCGGGCTTCGGCGAGCGCCTTGAGGTCGGCCGGCTTGAGTTCCACCGATTCGCCGCAGCCGCAGGCCGAGCTCTGGTTCGGATTGCGGAAGGTGAAGCCGGTGCGCAGGGTCGTAACCTCGAAGTCCATCTCCGTGCCGAGCAGATAGAGCGCCGCCTCCGGCGCGACCCAGACATCGGCGCCGGCGCGCTCGATATGGTCGTCCTTGGCATTTGGTTCGGTCACGAGGTCGACCGTATATTCCATACCCGCGCAGCCACCCTTCTTGACCCCGACGCGCACGCCCCTAGCGCTGTCGCGCGACGAAACGATCTCCTTGACGCGCTCCGCCGCGGCGTCGGTCATGGTCATGATAGCAAAACGGCCCATTCCAAAGTCTCCACTCTCGGCAGGTTCAAGGCCTGCGGAATGATCAATCTCTAGCCTAAGATGGTGAACATTCCCACCCGGTGCAACAGCGAACGCGCCCGAAACAGCTTTGGTCGCAGTCTCTAGTCATCGTCATCGGCTTTCTCGGGGAGACCATATGCCTCCCATTCCGAGCGTGGAATCGGGTCCCCCACCGAATAGGCGAAGGAGACGACCGTGTCGTTCTGGACATCGCACTCGAAACGGAGCCGGTACCAGCTGCCCGCGCTGAGGAACGCGCCTCCGTCGGCGACGATCGAGCCGCCACGGATCTTGAGGCTTTTCGTGGCATAGGCGATCACCGTTTCTGGGAGGAGTTCGTCCTTCCAGGCGTGCACCTGTTCCATCGCCTCGATACCGCAAAGCTGCACGGCGCGCTCATCCGCTGCCAGCGATCCCAATTCGCGTCTTGCGGCGCGGCTGCGAAGGTTCGCCAGAACACTCTGCGACAGCATTCTTTCGGCCCGTATCATGGGCGGCTGGGCCCTCGCCAGAGGCGCCTCCAGCGGGGCGCGGGGAACTGCCGCTTCAAGGGTCGGGCCGCTCGGGCCGGGCCGACTCGCGGCATCTGCTCCGGCCGGCGCCGAAGAGGACGCCGGCGCTTCGTCTGGCAGTGTCCGTCGCGGCGGAGCGACGATCTCGACCGAGACGGAAGTTTCAGTGTCCGGAGGAGCCTGCGGCCGTGGCGCGACGAAGACCAGCAGGGCGATGGCCGCCAGGTGCAGCGCCAGGGATGCAAGGGGGCTGCGCCAGTCGCCCTGGTTCTCCCGCAGGACCGCCGCCTGCATAGGTCAAGAACGGATCTGCATATCGCGCCGACACGCACTGCACGGTACCGACGAACGGTGCGCGAGAGCCGACGGGCAATTGAGACGTGATCGACCGTCCTGCTTCATTCCGCCAGATCGGACACCGACAACGGCCGAATTGTGGCGTGTGCCGCTATCGGTCGCGCGAACCTTCCTCGCCCGTCTCGAGGCGCTCGAAGGCATAAACCACACCCGGCGCGACCGATGATGCGCCATCGCCGAAATCGCCGACCGGATAGCGGGCGAGTTCACGCAGGCGCCGCAGCGGCAGATGGACCCGCCCCGGATCGCCGACCAGGACGCGCGCGCCCGCATCGAGGCAGCGGTCGAGGAAGCCCGTCGCGCGCGTGGCCAGCGCCGAGTCGTAGAACGTGTCGCCAGCCAGCACGACGTCGACCTCGGGAAGTGCCGCATCGACAAGATCGGCCTGGACAATATCCAGGATTACGCCATTCGCAGCCGCGTTGAGCGATATGGCCGCCGTGCCGAGCGGGTCGATTTCAGCTGCAATCACCTGGCGTGCACCCGCCTTCGCCGCGGCGATCGCGACCAAGCCGGAGCCGGAACCGAAATCCAGCACACGTTTGCCGCGGACAAGGTCGGGATGATCCAGAAGATGGCGCGCGATCGCGAGGCCGCCACCCCAGCAGAACGCCCAATAGGGAGACGAGGACGCCTCGCCAAGCAACCGCGACAAGCCGCTCGCCGGGGTCGCGAGATGAAGCCGGATGTCTGGTCGCGAGGACACTGCGGTCAGGGGCAGATTCGCGCGAATGAAATGTATGGGATCAGGCCGGGCAGACCTCATCGGCATAGGCACGGCAGGGTCCCGGCCGGGCGCCGTCTCAGTACCAGCCCACGGCGACCTGCGCCTCTTCGGACATGCGGTCAGGCGTCCACGGCGGGTCGAACACCATCTTGACGTCGACGCCCGACACGCCCTCGACGGCGCCGACGGCATTCTCGACCCAACCGGGCATCTCGCCGGCGACCGGGCAGCCGGGGGCTGTCAGCGTCATGTCGATCTTCACCGAGCGGTCGTCCTCGATGTCGATCTTGTAGACCAGGCCGAGCTCGTAGATGTCGGCCGGGATCTCGGGGTCGTAGACGGTCTTCAGCGCCGAGACGATGTCGTCGGTGAGCCGTGCCAGTTCCTCCGGCGGAATGGCCGAGGCGGCCGTGATTTCGTCTGCTGCCACTGTCTCGTTCATGGCTTCACCCGAAGAATTTCCGCGCCTTTTCCAGCGCCTCCGCCAAGGCGTCGACCTCGGCGCGTGTATTATACATGCCGAACGACGCTCTGCACGTGGAGGTGACGCCGAAGCGTTTCAAGAGCGGCTGCGCACAATGTGTGCCGGCGCGCACTGCCACGCCGGACCGGTCGATCACCATCGACACGTCATGCGCGTGGATGCCCTGCAGCTCAAACGACACGATCGCGCCCTTCCCCGGCGCATTGCCGAAGATGCGCAGCGAATTGATGCGCGAGAGGCGTTCGTGGGCGTAAGTCCTGAGATCCGCCTCGTGCGCCGCGATGCGGTCGCGGCCCACGCCCTGCATGTAGTCGAGCGCGACGCCCAGCCCGATCGCCTGCACGATCGGCGGCGTGCCGGCTTCGAAGCGATGCGGCGGGTCGTTGTAGGTGACCAAGTCCTCGGTGACGTCGAAGATCATCTCGCCACCGCCCTGGAAGGGCCGCATCGATTCCAACCGCTCCTTCTTGCCGTAGAGCACGCCGATGCCGGAGGGGCCGTAGAGCTTGTGCCCGGTCATGACGAACCAGTCGCAGTCGAGGTCCTGCACGTCGATCGGCATGTGCACGGCCGACTGGCTTCCGTCGACCAGAACCGGGATGCCACGCTCATGCGCGATCCGGACGATCTCCTTGATCGGCGTGATGGTGCCGAGCGCATTCGACATCTGGGTGATTGCGACGAGCTTCGTCCGCGCCGTCAGGCACTTTTCGAACTCCTCGATGTGGAACGCGCCCTCGTCGTCCACCGGCGCCCAGACCAGCTTGGCGCCCTGGCGCTCGCGGATGAAATGCCACGGCACGATGTTGGAGTGATGCTCCATGATCGAGACGACGATCTCGTCGCCTTCGCCGATATTCGGCATGCCCCAGCCATAGGCGACGGTGTTGATCGCCTCGGTCGTGTTCTTGGTGAAGACGATATTGTCCGTCGACGGCGCATTCAGGAAGCGCCGAACCGTCTCGCGCGCCTTTTCGTAGGCGTCGGTCGCCGCATTCGATAGGAAATGCAGGCCGCGATGGACGTTGGCATACTCCTGCGAATAGGCGTGCTGGATGGCGTCGAGCACCACCTGCGGCTTCTGCGCCGAGGCGCCGTTGTCGAGATAGACAAGCGGCTTGCCGTAGACTTCGCGCGACAGGATCGGGAAGTCGCGGCGGATCGCCTCGACGTCGTAGGGTGCGGGCGTGACGATCTGGTCCATCTAGACGTGCGCGGCGAACCACTCGTCGAGCAGGCCTTCCAGCACCTCGACGGTCGGCTCGTCCTCCAGTTCCTCGATGATCTCGGCAACGAAAGCCTTCACCAGCAACCCCCGCGCCGTTTTCTCGTCGATGCCACGCGCCATCAGGTAGAACAGATGGTTGCGGTCGATCTCGGTCACCGTCGCGCCATGGCCGCAGGCCACGTCGTCGGCGAAGATCTCCAGCTCCGGCTTGGTCGAGAACTCGGCCTCGTCCGACAGGAGCAGCGTGTTGCAGGCCATGCGCGCGTCGGTCTTCTGCGCTTCCTTCGCCACGCGGATCTGGCCCTGGAAGACGCCCTTCGCGGTGCCGTTGGCGACGTTGCGCACGATCTCGGTCGAGGTCGTGTTCTCGGCCAGATGGTCGAGCATCATCGTCACGTCGCAATGCGTGTCGCCCGTCAAAAGGTTGATGCCACGCAGCTGGAAGTCGCTGCCCTCGCCCGGCATGCGCACCCGCACCTCCTGGCGGACGAGTTTCGAGCCGGCGTTCATGATGAACAGCGTCAGCTTCGCGCCTTCCGCCAGCTCGGCGTTGAACTGGCCGAAATGGGTCGCGCCCTCCGGATGGTCCTGGACGATGATCCAGGTGAGTTCCGCATCCCTGGCCAGCGTCAGATGGCTGATGGAGCTCACCAGCGCGTCGCCCTCGCCCGTCTGGCGCTCGACGATCGTCGCCTTCGCGCCCTCGCCGACGCGCACCGGGAAACGGCTGTGCGTCTGGCCACCGGCCTGGACGTTCTGGATCTCGATCGGACCGGAGACCTCCGCGCCGGCCGCGATGTCGATGAACCAGCCATCGGCGACGAAGGCGGTGTTCAGCGCGCCGACTGCGTCCGCGTCCTCCTGCGCGCCGAGCGCCGGAGCGAACGAGCCGTCGAGCAGCTTGTCGATGAGCTTCGATACAGAGACGCCGTCGATCTTCGCGGTTGCGCCTGCGACGCCGTTGAGCACCGGCAGCACGGTCGAGCCCGCGAGCAGCGCAGGCTTGGCGCGCGCGGCGAGCGTCGGATCGTAGCCCGGAACGGCCGTCAGCAGGCGGCGCAGGTCGGTGTAGTGCCAGGCCTCGATGCGACGGGTCGGAAGACCGGCCTTCAACACCTCGACCGCATCGTCGCGCTTCACGGTAACCGTGGCGTCGCCCGGAAGATACGACAGGCGCTCGCCGAAAGCGTCGACCAGCGCCGTCTCGGCCGCCGTCAGCTTCGGGGTGGAGTGGATGTTCATCTCGACCTCACGCCGCCTCGCCGATCAGGCCGGCATAGCCGTTCTTCTCGAGCTCCAGCGCCAGTTCCTTCTCGCCGGACTTGATGACCTGGCCCTTGTAGAGCACGTGCACGGTGTCCGGCACGATCAGGTCGAGCAGGCGCTGGTAGTGGGTGATCACGACCACGGCACGATCGGGCGAACGCAGCGCGTTGACGCCGTCGGCGACGATCTTCAGCGCATCGATGTCCAGGCCGGAATCGGTCTCGTCGAGAACACACAGCTTCGGCTCCAGGAGCTTCATCTGCAGGATCTCGGCGCGCTTCTTCTCGCCGCCGGAGAAGCCGACGTTGAGCGGGCGCTTGAGCATGGCGAAGTCGATGCCGAGCGAGGCCGACTCTTCCTTTACGCGCTTGAGGAATTCCGGGATCTTCAGCTCCGGCTCGCCGCGCGCCTTGCGTTGCGAGTTCATCGCAACTTTCAGAAACTCCATCGTCGCGACGCCCGGTATCTCCATCGGATACTGGAAGGCGAGGAACACGCCCTTGGCGGCTCGCTCGGCCGGGTCCATCTCCAGGATCGACTCGCCGTTGTAGAGGATGTCGCCCTCGGTGACCTCGTAATCCTCGCGGCCGGCGATGATGTAGCTGAGCGTCGACTTGCCCGACCCGTTCGGCCCCATGATAGCCGCCACCTCGCCCGCCTTAACCGTCAGGTTCAGGCCGCGGATGATCTCGATGCCGCTGTCGGCGATGCGCGCGTGGAGGTTCCTGATTTCAAGCATGTTCTTGTTCTTTCAAATCCTGTGGGTCAGCCGACCGAGCCTTCGAGCGAAATGCCGATCAGCTTCTGCGCCTCGACGGCGAACTCCATCGGCAGTTCCTGGATGACGTCCTTGACGAAGCCGTTGACGATCAGCGCGATCGCCTCTTCCTCGGGGATGCCGCGCTGCATGACGTAGAATTTCTGATCCTCGGAGATCTTCGACGTCGTCGCCTCGTGCTCAACCTGGGCGCTGGCGTTCTTCACTTCGATATAGGGCACGGTGTGTGCGCCGCAGTCGTTGCCGATCAAGAGCGAGTCGCAATTGGTGAAGTTGCGCGCATTGGTGGCGCGGCGGTTCACCGACACCTGGCCGCGATAGGTGTTGTTCGACTTCCCGGCCGAAATGCCCTTCGAGATGATGCGGCTCGACGTGTTCTTGCCGAGATGGATCATCTTGGTGCCCGAGTCGATCTGCTGGTGACCGTTCGAGACGGCGATCGAATAGAACTCGCCGCGCGAATCGTCGCCGCGCAGGATGCAGGACGGATATTTCCAGGTGATCGCCGAGCCGGTCTCGACCTGCGTCCACGAGATCTTCGACCGCGCGCCGCGGCAGTCGCCGCGCTTGGTGACGAAGTTGTAGATGCCGCCCTTGCCGTCCTTGTCGCCCGGGAACCAGTTCTGTACGGTCGAATACTTGATCTCGGCGTCGTCCAGCGCCACCAGCTCGACCACCGCGGCATGAAGCTGGTTCTCGTCACGCTGCGGCGCCGTGCAGCCTTCGAGGTAGGACACGTAGGCCCCCTCCTCGGCAATGATCAGCGTGCGCTCGAACTGGCCGGTGTTCTTCTCGTTGATGCGGAAATAGGTCGAAAGCTCCATCGGGCAGCGCACCCCCTTGGGCACGAACACGAACGACCCGTCGGTGAACACCGCCGAGTTCAGCGTCGCATAGTAGTTGTCCGTCGTCGGCACGACCGAACCGAGATACTTCTTCACCAGCTCCGGATGCTCGCGGATCGCCTCGGAGATCGACATGAACAGCACGCCGGCCTTGGCGAGCTCTTCCTTGAAGGTGGTCACCACCGAGACGGAATCGAACACCGCATCCACCGCGACGCGGCCGGATTTGTAGACATTGTCGCTCGCCTCGCCGTCCTCGGCGTCTTCAGGCGATTTCTGCACGCCGGCAAGGATCTCCTGCTCCTTGAGCGGGATGCCGAGCTTCTCGTAGACCTTCAGAATCTCGGGATCGACTTCGTCCAGCGAACGCGGGCCGGACTGGTTCTTCGGCGCGGCGTAGTAATAGATGTCCTGGAAGTCGATCTTCGGATAGTGGACGCGCGCCCAGGTCGGCTCCTCGAGCGTCAGCCAGCGGCGATAGGCGCCGAGGCGCCATTCCAGCATCCACTCGGGCTCGCCCTTCTTGGCGGAAATGAACCGGATCGTGTCCTCGGACAGGCCCTTGGGCGCCTTGTCCATCTCGATGAAGGACTCGAAACCGTATTTGTACTGGTCCACATCGATGTTGCGGACCTGCTCGATGGTCTCCTGCACGGCAGGCATCAGCGTTCTCCATCCATGTCGGGTTCAAGGCCCGACCGTTTTCAAACCTGGCGACACCTCTCGGCGCACGCCTCATTTAGTGTCTTTGCGCGGAAAATACAGGCCCATCTCGACAAGGCCGGTATGCCCGCGGCGCATTACGCGGCCTTCACGGCCCTTCTCGCGACCAGCTTGCGCAGCGCCTGCGCAAACAGGACCAGATCCTCCTCCGTCGTCGCGCGGCCGATCGACACCCGAAGTGCGCCGCCATACGCGCCCTGGCCCATCGCCGCAAGCACGTGGCTCGGGCCGACCTTGCCCGACGAGCAGGCCGAGCCGGCCGAAAGGGCGACGCCGTCGAGATCGAAGGCAATCTGCGCTGTCTCGGCCTTGAGGCCGGGAATGGCAAAGAAGGTGGTGTTCGGCAGCCGCGGCGCGGCGCGGCCGAAGATCACCGCATCGGGCACATGCGCCAGGATCTCGGCCTCGAAGCGGTCGCGCAGGGCAGCAACCTGGTCCATCTCGGGAAGCAGAGCCACCGCTTCCCGCGCGGCCGCGCCGAAGCCGGCGATGGCCGCCACGTTCTCGGTGCCGGCGCGGTGGCCGTGCTCCTGCCCGCCGCCCCTGATCAGCGGCTCCGGCATCAGCACGCCTCCGGCCGAGACGACAGCGCCTGCGCCCTTCGGGCCGCCGATCTTGTGCGAGGAGAGAATCAGGAAATCCGCGCAACCGTCGGAGATGTCGAGCGGAATGCGGCCTGTGGCCTGCACCGCGTCCAGCACCAGGATGCCGCCCGCGGCGCGCACGGCGGCTGCGATCTGCGCCACCGGCTGCACCACGCCCGTCTCGTTGTTGGCAAGATGGATCGCGACCATGACCTGGCCGGCGGCGCGGTCGTGGCGCTCCAGTTCGGACGCAAGCTCGTCCATGCGAAGGATGCCGTCGGCATCGACGCCGATCCGCGTGACCGCCTCCGGCGCGAAATGGCCGCCGTTCAACGTCGCCGGATGGTCGGCGGCACAAACGATCAGCCTGGAGACATGCAACGGCGCGCGGCCCATGCGCCAGTTCGGCGTCAGCAGCCAGGATGCGCCCTCCGTCGCACCCGACGTGAAGACGACATTGGCGGGATCCGAGCCGACTAGCGCCGCAACGTCGCGGCGGGCAGCCTCGACCACACGACGCGCCTCCCTGCCCTGCGAATGGACCGAGGACGGATTGGCGTCGATCGCCAGCGCTCCAACCATCGCCGAGCGCGCGGCGTCGCTGAGCGGCGCGCTGGCATTGTGGTCGAGATAGCTGCGTCTGGCCGCCATGGTGCGCCGGTTCGCTCCTTCAGCGGCAATCGACCGACCGCCGCGCAATTTCCTTGAATTTCAAAGGGCGGACGTCCTATCTAGCCCGTCGAACGAGCGGACATCCTAGCCTAGTTTTGAACAATTCTAAACTGGTTATTAGGTACTGCCCGCCCCGGCGTCAAGCCGGAACCCGTGAAGGTCGAGCCGTACAGTCGGAGCGACAGTTGGAGTATATATGCCTGAAGTGATTTTCAACGGCCCCGCCGGCCGCCTCGAAGGACGCTACCAGCCCTCGACGGAAAAGAACGCCCCGATCGCCATCGTGCTGCATCCGCATCCGCAGTTCGGCGGCACGATGAACAACAAGATCGTCTACGACCTGTTCTATATGTTCCAGAAGCGCAGCTTCACCACGCTCCGCTTCAACTTCCGCGGCATCGGTCGCAGCCAGGGCGAGTTCGATCATGGTTCAGGCGAGCTGTCGGACGCGGCAGCCGCGCTCGACTGGGTGCAATCGCTGCATCCGGATTCGAAAAGCTGCTGGGTCGCCGGCTATTCCTTCGGCGCCTGGATCGGCATGCAGCTCCTGATGCGCCGGCCAGAGGTCGAGGGCTTCATCTCGGTCGCGCCGCAGCCGAACATCTACGACTTCTCGTTCCTGGCCCCCTGCCCGTCGTCGGGCCTGATCATCCATGGCGACGCCGACAAGGTTGCGCCGCCCAAGGATGTGCAGGGCCTGGTCGACAAGCTGCACACGCAGAAGGGCATCACCATCACGCAGAAGACGATCCCCGGCGCGAACCATTTCTTCTCGAACGACGCCGACGTGCTGATCGAGGAATGCTCGGACTATCTCGACCGCCGGCTCGCGGGCGAACTCGCCGACCCGCGGCCGAAGCGGCTACGCTAAGCAGCTCACAACAGCATCGCCAAGAACAGGCTGGAAGGAGGAAGTCCTTCCAGCCTGTTCTTCTGTGTGCGCCGCAACAACGGCATTGCTCGACAGGGGAGTGACTAAATGTCACTTTTTGCCGGTGAACGAATCACCGCTCCAAACGAGGGGGACCCCAAAGTGAGCAAGTTCGAAGTCTACAAAGACAAAAAAGGTGAGACGCGTTTCCGGTTTCGTGCGGCCAATGGCGAGATCGTCTTCACGTCCGAAAGCTACAAGGCCAAGGCCTCGGCGATGAAGACCATCGAGTCGATCAAGAAGAACGTTCCCGACGCTCCCGTCGAAACGGTGGAAGCGACCGCGAAGAAGGCCGCCGCGAAGCCCGCGGCCAAGGCAGCTCCGAAGGCTGCCGCCAAGCCGGCAAAGGCCGCCGCTGCTCCGAAGCCGCCGGAGGCCGCGGCCAAGCCCGCCGCGAAGGCCGCTGCTGCTGCCAAGCCCGCCGCCGTGAAGGCGAATGCTCCGGCCAAAGCAAAGGCCCCGGCGAAGGCGAAGGCCCCCGCCAAGAAGTAACTAGCGCTCGACAGGGCCTGACGTTTCGGACGGCAGGCTCAGCGCACCGCCGGTCACGGGCAAGCGGCAGCCCGTGGTCGTCGGAAATGTCAGCGGCAGGCCGCGCCTCGCGCGCACGGCGAGATAGGCCCACGCCTCGGCCTCCATCGCATCGCCGTCCAGTCCCGCATCCTCTGCAAGGATGACCAGACCGCCCTGGCGCCCAGCCCCCCGGCGCAGGTCGCCGACGATGTGCGGGTTCTTCCGGCCGCCGCCGCAGACGATCCACAGTTTCGGGACCGCAGGCATGTGTTCCGCCGCGCGCAGGATGGCTTCGGCCGACACCGCCGCGAGCGTGCGCGCGCCGTCGGCGAGTTCCAGACCCGGCACCTTGTCGAGCGTGAAGTCGTTGCGGTCCAGCGACTTCGGCGCCGGGCGCGAAAAGAACGGGCTCGCGAGATAAGCATCGAGCACCGCTTCCACCACGCCTCCCTCGCTCGCGATCATCCCGTTCTCGTCGAAGGGCAGCCCGCCCTCTCGCGAGACCCACTGGTCGATCAACGCATTGCCCGGCCCGGAATCGAAGGCGACCGGATCGCCCTCCCCCGGCACAAAGGTGACGTTCGAGATGCCGCCGATGTTGACGAAGGCCACGGGCAGCTTCGCACGCAGATCCGGCGGCAGCGAGCGGGCGAGCGCGGCGTGGTAGGCAGGCACCAGCGGTGCGCCCTGCCCGCCATGCAGCATGTCGTTGGCCCGCATGTCGTGGACGACCGGCAGGCCGGTGCGATCGGCAAGCAGCGCGCCGTCGCCGAGTTGCACCGTCAGCCCGCGCTCGGGCCTGTGCATTACCGTCTGGCCATGGAAGCCGATCAGCGCCACGTCGGCCCATCGCCCGGTAAGGCCGGACCGGAACGTCTCCACGGCAGCCGCGTGGCGGAGCGTGATCTCGCGTTCCAGCGCGGCGAGGTCGCCGGGCCGCTCTGTTCTCTCCCCGATCGACTTCGCATCGTCCAGCGAGGCCTCGATGCGCCGCCGGAAGGCGGCCTCATAGGGAACGAAATGGGCCGGGCCGCGCTCGACCAGATCCGCGCCGTCGCTCGCCACGATGGCGAGGTCGATGCCGTCCATCGACGTGCCGCTCATCAGCCCGATCGCACAGATTGCCGTCATATCCCTCAATCCTTGTGATTCCGGGCCCACTGATGCTAAACGCGCGGGCGCGCCGGAGCCAACCTTCGCGCGCCAACACTGTCCGGAAAGTCTGTCATGTCCGCCTTCAAATCCGAATTCCTGCGCACGCTCTCGGAGCGTGGATACATCCACCAGATCTCCGACGAGACTGGCCTGGACGATCTCTTCGCGAAGGAGACGGTGACGGCCTATATCGGCTTCGACCCGACGGCGCCAAGCCTGCACGCGGGCGGGCTGATCCAGATCATGATGCTGCACTGGATGCAGAAGACCGGCCACCGGCCGATCGCGCTGATGGGCGGCGGCACCGGCATGGTCGGCGACCCGTCCTTCAAGGACGAGGCGCGCAAGCTGATGACGCTCGACACGATCGCCTCGAACATCAATTCGATCAAGCAGGTGTTCAGCAACTACCTGACCTTCGGCGATGGCCCGAAGGATGCGCTGATGGTCGACAACGGCGAATGGCTGCGCAAGCTCAACTATCTCGACTTCCTGCGCGACGTCGGCGCCCATTTCTCCGTCAACCGCATGCTCTCCTTCGACAGCGTCAAGCTGAGGCTCGACCGGCAGCAGTCGCTGTCGTTCCTCGAGTTCAACTACATGGTGCTGCAGGCCTACGATTTCGTGGAGCTCAACAAGCGCTATGGCTGCCGCCTGCAGATGGGCGGCTCGGACCAGTGGGGCAACATCGTCAACGGCATCGACCTCGGCCACAAGATGGGCACGCCGCAGCTCTTTGCGCTGACCTCGCCGCTGCTCACCACGGCGTCGGGCGCCAAGATGGGCAAGTCGCTGTCCGGCGCGGTGTGGCTCAACCCGGACATGCTGTCGGCCTACGACTTCTGGCAGTACTGGCGCAACACCGAGGACGCCGACGTGGAGCGCTTCCTGAAGCTCTACACGACGCTGCCGCTGCCGGAGATCGCGAAGCTGGCGGCGCTTGGCGGCTCCGAGATCAACGAGGCCAAGAAGGTGCTCGCCACCGAGATCACCGCCGTGCTGCACGGCCGCGCAGCAGCCGAACAGGCGGCGGAGACGGCCCGCAAGACCTTCGAGGAAGGCAGCGTGTCGGACGACCTGCCGACGGTCACCGTGCCGCAATCGACGCTGGACGCCGGGGTCGGCATCCTGTCGCTCTTCGTAACGGCCGGGCTCGCCGCCTCCAACGGCGAGGCGCGGCGCCATATCCAGGGCGGCGCGGTCAAGGTGAACGACAGGCCCGTATCGGACGAAAGGCTGCAGCTCACCGCCGCCGACCTCGCCGACAACGGCGCGATCAAGCTGTCGCTCGGCAAGAAGAAGCACGTGCTGGTGCGGGCGGCCTGATCCGACACGTCGCAGGGTACCTCTGGGGGACATCACCCCACGCTCGCGCCGTCATCAACTCTGCTGTGATTGAGCGTCTCTGAGCCGAGCGTTGAGTGTTACGATCATTTTTCGCATGACGGCAGCGATTGCGAGGATTGGCTTCTTTCCGGCTGCGATGAGGCGTTTGTA